>VOFH01000548.1_pt1 | contig 208000 bp, 194 predicted proteins | sample 5384091 | NCBI WGS metagenome assembly VOFH01 (sample SAMN12384727, study PRJNA508395) | human gut metagenome | isolation source: healthy gut G | host: Homo sapiens | reverse complement strand
AACACGGACAGTTTGAGGTGGATATCATCCACGACGGAGTTGCCAAGGAGGTGCTTTTTGACAACAACGGAAATTGGCTTTCCACATCCTGGGAGATCGGTCCGGATACTCTTCCGGAAGCCGTTAAAACTGCGATCCGGCAGGAAATCAACGATAATTATGTCGGTTATGAAACCGACGATGAGCCGGAACTGGTAGAAACGCCGGACGGGAATTATTATCGAATCGAGCTGGAAGCGGAAGATGGCAGGGAGGTGATTCTCAAAATCCGGGAAGACGGCACTTTGCTGAAATAGATTCGTTTGCATAGGCATGCCGACAGGCAAATGAAAAATTCGCTTGGTGGCATGTTCGTATTATATCATCTGTTTTAATAGAACGATTTACCTATGAAAAAAATCGGTTTGCTGCTATTTTTTGCGGTATTCGCTTGCTCTTTGTCCGCACAAAACAGGCTTTCCGTCTTTATCGGAAATGCCAATCGGTATGCTTCGGTCGATTTGTCGGATTTCTGCCGGCGCCTCTGCGTGGAATACGATATTTCGGCAGAATCGCTCAATAATTATTACCGGCGTTGCGGCAGAGATTGGGGGCATGTGGGCCTTGCGCTGGAGATCGCCCGAACCTCGGGACGAAGCATGCGTGATGTCTGTGATTATTACAGACGTTATAAGAGTGAGGGCTGGGGGCGGATTCTGATCGAACTGGGAATCGGTCCCGAGTCGTCGTATCGTGCTCCGTTCTATGATCGGGTGCATTGTCATAGCGATTACTGGCATGAGCATTACGACTCCTATTGCAAACGGCATGGGAAGTATCATCCGCACAAGCACGGGTATAAGAAACACCCGAAATACGGGAAGCGGAAATACGGGAGATATCATGACGATGATTACGACGATGACGAGGATGATGACGATTGAGTGGCCGGTGATAATTCCATATAAATCATTATACGTATAATTGTTTTATGAAAAAGATTTTATTGGTTCTTGTTTGCAGTTTGTTCGCTTTCGAGACGGTTTCGGCTCAAGAGAAAAACGCCGTGGGATTACGGTTGGGAGATGGCGTGGAATTTCTTTATCAACGCGATCTTTCGTCTCGGAATTTTATTGCAATTCACGTTGGCGACTCCTCATTTTGAAGGACTGTCCGTTACGGGAATCTATAATTGGCGCTGCTGCCAGTGGAATTGGACACCCCGAACTTGCGATTGGTATCTGAATGCCGGTGTGGGTGGTGCCTTGGGGCTCTATGACTTTGACGATTCGGGTTTTTTACTCGGTCTGGCCGGCTCCTGCGCTTTCGGCTGTCATTTCAAAAATGCCCCGATCTCTTTGGAGGTGGATTACCGTCCTGTGATCGGAGCCGTGATCGGCGGTGGACATGACGGCTTCTTTGATCCCGGATTCTGGAATTTCGGATTGTCCGTCAAATTCCATTTTTGAAACTATGAATGATCGTTATATATTTTTAATAGCCGTTTAAGCAGGAACGGCTATTCGATAAATCTCTGAAAACAAATTCGCCACCGCCGGAACAATCTGGCGGTGGCGAATTTGTGAAAATGAATTTGTTGAATGCGACTTTTGTCCGGTCATACATGGAATTTTATAACAGGCGTCCGGTAGCTGCCTGAGGCTTCGGTTTCTGTTCCCGACAGCATCGGCCGGTATCCTTTCGATAACTGCATTGTCATAATGGATTCAAATGAATAGGTTCACGTTCGCTTTCCCGGCACGCTCCATGTAGGTGGCGACACCGCCTACGGTCACGTTGTCCAGCAATTCTTCGCGCCGGACGCCCATCACGTCCATCGACATCTGGCAGGCGATGAATTCCACGCCGTTGTCGATAGCCTGCCGGCGCAGCGTTTCGAGCGAGTCGATTCCTTTCCGCTTCATGATGCGGCGCATCATCCGGTTGCCGATCCCGAACATATTCATTTTCGAAAGGTGTAATTTGAGCGATGACGACGGCAGCATCATGTCGAACATGCGTCCGAAGATGTCCTTTTTCGTCTTCGGTTTGGCGATTTTCTTGATGTGTCTGTCCCGTCCTGAAAAAGGTTTACAAAAAAGAGTAAATCTTATGCAGCAAAAAACGAATTCAGACTTATCGCGTCATTATTTACCGCGTCAGTTGCGTCATCTGATTTTACAGGAGTATTTGAGCGGAGTCAAGACGGCTCGCCAACTCTCCGAAGAACATGGTATTCCCATGTCTACGATTCATAAGCTGGGTCAGCGCTGGAAAGCGAAAAATAGTTGTAGCTTTGTGAGTACCCCTAATCCTTTTCCGATCATGTCCCGCGTTACGAGGAAGAAGCCAGTGAACTGTTATCCGAGAACAAAGCCCTTCGGCGGCACTTGGAAGAGGCTTTATTACGTCTGGAAGGCTATGAGATCATGGGAGATATCCTCCAGGAAGATACGGTGTCGACCTGCTAAAAAATCCGCAGCCGGACAGTCCGGCGCCTCAAAGAAAGACACACAGGAATAAGCCTGTCGTTTCCGTGCGGGTTGTTCGGCTATGCTCGTCAGGCCTAATTATAAACATCTACGGCGTAATAGGGAAGGAGTCTTATCCTATATCCTTCTTTTTTTAGAGCGGGTGGGTTGCTACCGGAAACTGATGCCCAGGCTCGGCGGTCGTAAACTGTGGCATTTGCTACAACAAGACGGATTTCCGGTCAGCCGGGATCGGTTATTTACGCTGCTTTCGGAAAACAATCTTCTGGTCAAACGTCGGAAGAAATACAGCGTTACGACCTGCTCGCGGCACTGGATGCGTAAATATCCGAATCTGATCCGGGGTTTCGACCTCGAGCGGCCGCATCGTTTATGGGTCGGAGATATTACGTACATTTCTTTGAAAGAAGGATTTGCATATCTGGCTTTGATAACGGATGCCTATTCCAAACGGATCGTAGGCTATGATCTGAATACGACATTGGAACGGGACGGAGCGCTCCGTGCACTGAGGATGGCCATAGACCAGACTCCGCAGCAAAAACGGCAAGGGTTAATCCATCATTCGGACAGAGGATGCCAATATTGTTCGAAAGAATATGTGAAATTGCTGACCGATAATGGGATTCGCATCAGCATGACTGAAAAGGGCGATCCGTATGAGAATGCCGTTGCCGAACGGGTGAACGGTATTCTGAAGAGCGAATGGATCGACGAGGAATGTTTTGAAAGTTTTCAGGCAGCAAAAGAACGCATCGACCAGATCGTTATCCTTTACAATTCACTCAGACCTCATGCCAGCTGCGATTGGCTTACGCCCTTGGAAGCGGAACTTAGAACCGGGAAACTCAAACATCATTGGGGCCGAAAGACGGTTGTTCGGAAGGCATATGTAAACTTATATCAGGACAATATTTTTTGAACCAAAATGTTTATCTTTAATTATCAATCACTGTAAACCTTTTTCAGGACGGGACAATCCCCAGAAGGTGAAGAATATCGTTACCGGCTGTCCGGTGGCTGCCGCGCCGTTGGCCAGTACGAAGGTCGCCAGCGCTTTGTCCAAATCATCGCTGAACATAATCAGCGTCTTGCCCTTAGCGTCGTGCTCGAGTGGCATCGTGGATGTTCCGGATGAACCTTTTTCGATGATGACCGTATATTTCCCCTTCTCTTCCGAGTTGCTGATGAGCCGATTGCCCGTGGTGTCGCACCATGCTTGCGCATCTCGCGAGAATCCGGCATCGGTAGCGACCATTTCGATCCTTTCGCCTTCGGTGATTGAGTCGATCGCTTGCTTGATTTTCATAACCGGACCGGGGCATTGCAATCCGCATGCGTCTATTCTTAAGGTCTTCATGCGTTTGCTGCCGAGTCGGGTATCCGTATCCATTCGTCTGTCCATAGCGGTTGCGGCAGTCCGGGTTACGATCGGCTCGATCGCCGTCGAATAGGTCTTGTAACCACCCGACAGGTTCTTCACGTTGCGGAATCCGTGTCCTGACAGAATTTTTACCGCCAAGTATCCGCGCAGGCCGACGGCACAATAGACATAGATGGCTTTATTGTGTGGTAATTCGCCGAGCCGGCTGCGGAGTTCTTCGAGCGGAATGTTGACCGACCCGGGAATGGCCCCGAAGGCATGCTCCTCGCGGATGCGCACGTCGAGCAGCAGGATGTCGCTGAGATCGGCTCCTGCAATCTGCCGCCATGTCACTATGGGCATTGCTCCGCTGATAATATTGTTCGCCGTATAGCCCGCGATGGCGATCGGGTCCTTGGCCGAGGAGAAAGGTGGTGCGTAAGTGTGTTCGACTTTCATCAGGTCATATACCGTGCCGCCGTTTTTGATGATTAGTGCAATCTGGTCGATGCGCTTGTCCACTCCTTCGTAGCCAACGCATTGACCTCCGTAGAGTTTGCCGCTTGCCGGGTCGAACGTGAGCTTGATGGTCAGCGGAAGTGCATCGGGATAATATCCGGCGTGCGATGCCGAATGTGTCGTCGAACTGGCATACGGAATACCGGACTGTTTGAGCCGTTTCGCTGCGAGTCCTGTCGAAGCTACTGTCATGTCGAATACCTTGGCAATGGAAGTGCCTATGGCTCCTTCGTATTTTGTCGTATTGCCGAAGACCATATTGTCGGCGGCGATGCGTCCCTGGCGGTTGGCAGGGTTGGCCAAATAGTTCAGCCACGGTTTGCCTGTCAGCGGATGCGGAAATTCGATGGCATCGCCCGCTGCGTAAACATCCGTTGCCGAAGTTTGCAGGTAATCGTCTACCTAGATGCCGCCCGTTTCGCCGATCTTCAGTCCGGCGGCCTTGGCCAATGTCGTTTCCGGACGAACCCCGATAGACAGAAGAACCATGTCGGTGGCAATGCTTTCTCCGGTAGAGAAGAAAACCCCGATCTTGTCGCCTTGGCGCTCGAATCGTTCGACGCTGCGTTCGAGATAGAGTTTGATACCTTTTTGCGACAGGTGCTGGTGTACATGGGCCGCGATTGAAAAATCGACTGGAGCCATCACCTGATTGCCCATTTCCACGACAGATACTTCGGCTCCCGTGCGGTGCAGGTTCTCGGCCATCTCCAATCCGATGAATCCGGCTCCGACGATGACTGTACTCCCGATTCGGTGCGAAGATAGATGCTCTTTGATCCGATCGGTATCTTCGATGTTGCGGAGCGTGAATATGCCTTCGATTTCTATGCCTTTCAAAGGCGGACGCACGGGGGAAGCGCCGGGCGAAAGCAGCATTTTGTCGTAGTTTTCCGTATAGGTGGATCCGTCTGCACGGCGTACCTCGACTCGCTTTTTCGTCGTGTCGATCCCGATTACTTCGTTCTCGACCCGCACGTCGATATTGAAACGTTTGGCAAACGAAGCCGGTGTCTGCATGAACAGTTTCTCCCGTTCGGCGATCGTTCCGCCGATGTAATATGGCAGCCCGCAGTTGGCGTACGAAATGTATTTACCCTTTTCGAGCAGGAAGATTTCGGCTTTCTCGTCTGTCCGGCGAATTCTTGCCGCCGCTGTCGCGCCTCCGGCGACTCCTCCGATAATGATGTGTTTCATGTGGTCTTATTTTTTAATTCATCGAATTCCGTTAAAAATCGGATCTGTATGATTCCGACCGCGACAAAGGTGTGTTTATTTTCTGATAAAACAAATTTCCACTGGAAAATAATTCGTCCTGTTGAGGTCGATTTATTCGGAGCTGTTCGTTTTGCAATCGGCGGGAAGAAAGAATTACTGAAATAAAAAGATGCTCTCTTGGTTTTATCAAATTAAATTTGTTAAAATGAAGGCAAAAGTTTATTTTTGTAAAGTCGGAACAGGGAAACATGACCGGAATGAAGGAAAACCAGTCAACGAAGGGGACGCTCCGCCGCCGTCGAACCAATAAACAGGTGCAGGCCGATATTCTGTCGGCTGTCGGCCGGATTCTCCAAGAAAAGGATTTTACCCATATCACATTGATGGATATAGCCCGCGAAGCCAAAACGGATCCCAATGTCGTGCTGCGGCAGTTCGGATCTTTGGAACAGGTTTTCGACTGTTACATCCGCACGATTGATTATTGGATGCACGATTTGTTCGGCAACAAAGCCTTGAAACGCGGAGAGCGTTCCGCTTTGGAAAGGATGTTCGCACGAATGACCGATTTTCTTTACAACAGTCCGGAGATGCAGAGACTGCTGGTCTGGGAGATTACCGATGTAAACGATACGACATGCCGTGCCGCCGCAAATCGGGAAACGTACTATCGGGAAGCTTACGAAGCCTATGAACGGCAATTCGCGAGGGGGGGGGAGAAAACGCCGTTCCGGCAAATCGCATCGTTGCTGATCGCCGGTACTTATTATCTCGTCCTCCATCGGCATACTTCGACATTCGGAGATATGGATTACGATACGCCGGACGGTCCGGTCCGACTGAAAAAAGTATTGCATGAAATTCTGGATATGCTTTACGAACGGTTGGAACGGCCGCAAAGGGTAAGCGAGGCGATTCGCAGACTCAAGGAGCGGGGCGTGGACGAGCAGGTGATTCGTGAATGTTTAAAAGATCTTTAACTATTCTGTACGATGAAATGGTTTTTATGTGCACTCTGCTGTTTGACAGAGGGGTTGTCGGTTTTGCGAGCCCAGATCATGCCGGATTCCTCGGTGCAGATCTGCGCCTATTGGACTCCGGGAGACAAGTATGCCTATGAGGCTCGGGAGGAGAAGTTCAAGATAGATGATCAAGGCGATACGACGCTCGTATACCGACAAAGCGAACGGCGTGTATTCGAAATCCTTTCTCAGACCAAGGACCGTTACAAGATCCGTCTGACATACGGCGATTACATGACCACCGATAAGGAGGACCAGCTGGTGCACGATGCGATCGTGTCGGCCACGGGGCCTTGTGTCGTTGAGTTCGAGACGGATGAAACCGGTTCGTTGCTTGGTATCGCGAACCTCGAAACGCTGGTCGCACAGGCCGAGGCGTCTGTCGAACCCGCCGTGAGGGTTATGTGGGAGACGATACCTTCGGCGGAACGGAAGAATTTCCCGAAAAAGAATTTCCGCAAATATATGGCCCGTACCCTTTCCGATCCATCGGTCGTGATCAATGCCGTGAACGACGATTTGGGGCGCATGTTCTTTTTCCATGGGGCACGGCTCGATTCGACGCAGGTATACGAATTCGACGAGACGTTCGCTCCGCTGTTGGGTGGCCGGGATTCTGTGCGGGGAAAGACTTCGTTCTGGATTGACGGCAGACAGACAGATTCATACAGTGCCGTATGCAATACTTATACGGAAGCGGACGGCAGCAAAATGTTGTCCGCGACACTCGGACAGTTCGTGACGGCGTTCGGCGGAGAAAAGGCGATGACGCAGGCTATGAGAGACTCCATCGCCTCGGGAATGAGCGGCATCCGTTCACGGATGGAGCAGTTTTCTTCAGAAGAGATCCATTTGGATACAGGTTGGCCCCTGCATCTTTTTTTTTTTTTTTTTTTTTTTTTTTTTGAGCGCACGATTTACATCGACAGAGATTTGGAACCGATGGCTGCGGCCATAGTGCGGCGTACGCTGGACATTATTGTCGAAGAAGAGCAAGAGGAAGAAAAACGGTAATTTGATTGTCATGAAACAGTTTCTGCTGTTGCCGATCCTGCTTGCTGCAGTAGCATCCGTACGGGGAGCATCGCTTGTCGAGGGCCGCATTTATCTGAAAAACGGCTCCGTCATCGAATGTGTCGGGGACGACCGGCTGCAGTTACCGAAAAGATTCGGGAAATTGACCATCCTCCGCGATGCTTTCCGGAAGACGAAAGCCAAAGAAATTTTCCAATCCGGAGAAATCGACTCCGTAGTCTGCTGGCATGCACAGTCTCCGGAACATATCCGCAAGTTCATTCCGGCGGAGAGTCCGGGGTGGATGTGGGTCTATCTCGAAACACCGCACATTTGCGTATGCATCTATTCGGAAAAAGGGTATGGCATCGATTCGAACGGAGGTATTCAGGTCTGGCAGAGGCAGGGAACTTTCAGCCAGTCGCGCACGGCCTACTACCTGAAAAAAACAGGCGAGAAGGAGTTCCTGACCGTTGGTGCCGCAAATCGGAATACAAAAGACGTCTTCCGGGAACGCATCGCCCGTTATGTCGGCGATGATCCCGAACTTGCCGAACGTATACGGTTGTCGAGCGCCATCCGCAGCAAAACCATACAGTTGCTGCGCGATTACGATCCGACGAAATATTGATTCAACTTATAAATTTAAACATTATGAAACGGTTTTTACTTTGTACTGCAACTGTGTTGGCCATGTTCGGCAGCATTTCCCAGGCTGACGCCAAAGATCCGGAAGATCAGGAATTCCGGCACGTAGTCGTAACTCTCAAGTCCGGGGAAAAAGTAGAAGGCTATCTCCATCGGGGATGGCATGCGGAGGGCGCTCTGCTGAAACAGGAGAACTATTCGTTCAAAATCACCAAGACGCCCGATGACAAAGAGCCCGTCAAATATACGGCCGATGACGTAGAGAGTGTCGAATATACAGAGACGACGGAGGAAAATCCGGACGGCATTCGCTGGGAGGCCCTCGATATTGCTGCTCCAGGACTCACGAATCGTTACCGCACTTATCACAGACTGGTTTGTGTGAACAAGGCCGGAGCGAATGCAACGACCTATTGGTGGAAGACGTGGACGACGGAACGAGTAGGTAACAGAGACCGCAGGGTGCTGACAACCATATACGGCATACGTTTCCACAATGATCCCGGCCGAATCGTCTATCCGTATATGTATGTCGGCACGATGTTGATGGACAAACTGCATCCCGGGCTGAAGGCATTTTATAAGAAATGGTTTAAAGGTGCCGAAGGCAAAATACGTAAAAAAGAGGCCGAAGCGAACGACGCATGGATACTCGATATGTACGATGCGTATCTGGCAAGCCGGCCCAATGAATGATGATCGATATTCAAATATGCTGAAAACATGAAAAAACTACTGGCGGTTTGGGCGCTTTTACTGGCAGCCGTTTCCGCGAATGCCGCAGATAAGAAATGTCCCGGAACCGTTCATTTTCTGGACGGCCGTACGCTGGAATGTACCAGCATTACGATTCCCGGATGGATCGATGCCGAAGTGTCTGTCCGGGTGCTTTCCGATGGAAAGAATCAAGCCAGGACGTTGGCGGCCGTGGAAATCGCTTATCTTGAACTTTGGCCGGAAAAGAATCCCGAAGCCAAAAACGAACTTTATTGCGTCCCGTTCATCAAGGAAAAAGGGAAAAAGAAGATTCCGGCAGCCCGATGGCTGGTACCGGAATCTTCGGGCAGGCATGTCGCCTTCTTTACCCGTTATCAGACTTACAAAATGTCTAATAAAGGGCTGGTCGGGATTGTAAACCCCAAATTGAATGTAACCGAACCGAGTGCCTATTTTTGGAAATCGGACGAAAAGAGCCCCGTATTCCTCGGCCAGTATCTTTTCTTTCAGAATTCGAACAAGAAAATGATTGCGCTGGTAGAACGCTATTTTGAGGATGATCCTGCCATGTTGGAGCAAATTCGTCAGCGACGTTGGCTCGGCAAAGGAGGCGGGGTTGCGGCGCTGTTTGCTTTCGTTGCGGAGCATTACGTCCCGCAACAGGAGCAGGAGTAGCGGTCGAATAGCATTGAATTGCCATGAATAAGTGCCCGATACTCCTCCTTTTCGTTTTCATGGTGACGGCATGCAGTCCGGAAGGAGAACATGCTCCGTTGCCATCGGAACCGGATGCCATAACCCTTGCGCCCGGTACGCCGTCCGTTAAGGAATTTCCGGCAATGGGCGGTTTGTGGGAGCTGCGATTCTCTGCGACGAAAGCATGGAGTGTTGTGCCGGCCGATCCGGTCCATGCGGAATGGTACCGGATCGAACCGGCGGAGGGAGACGACGGTAATGGGACGGTAAAGGTAACCGTATTGCCGAATATTACCACAGAAAAACGAAGCGCTGAAATAATCATCCGCTCGGGGCGGGCGGAACAGAGATTGTCTTTTGTGCAGCATGCTTCGGATATGGAGCCGTGCGGTGAAGAAGAGGTGCGCCGTTTCCTCGAAAAACTTTATCAGGATACCGGCGGTGACAATTGGCGCTTCCAGGAAAACTGGTGCACGGACAAACCTTTGTCCGAATGGGGATCTTCTGTCAAATACGAAGACGGGAAACTCTCGCTGATTCTCGGCGAAAACAACCTGCACGGAAAAATCGACTTGTCGGGGTGTACGGCGTTGGTGTCGCTTCGCTGCGCGAAAAATTCGCTGACGGAGATTGATGTTTCCGGTTGTCCGCTGTTGGAGGAACTGGACTGTACGAACTGCGGAATTTCCGGTCTGGACGTTTCCGGCTGTTATTCTCTCCGGCGGCTGCTCTGCGGTTACAATAGTCTCACGGAACTCGGTCTGTCGTCCTGTCCTTACCTGACGGAACTGAATGTTCCTTATAACGGGTTGGGGACATTGGACATTTCGTCATGTATGGCCTTGACGGACTTGAACTGCGCCGAAAACCGGTTGGAAAAGTTGGACATGGCAGGACGGGAAGGCCTTCGGATGCTTTTCTGTTATGGCAACCGACTGTCCGTACTGGATTTGTCAAAATGCTTCTCGCTGACGCTTGTGAACTGTGGGGCGAATGAACTGACCCGGCTCGATCTCTCCGGCTGCGAAAAACTCGGCCGGCTCTATTGTTACGACAATCGGCTCGAAACTTTGGACCTGTCTGATTTTGCGCCGCTACTCAGTGAGTTATATTGTTATGGAAATCGGCTGACCGAATTGGATCTGTCCGGAACCGATCGGCTTTCGCAACTCGAATGCTCCTACAACAATCTGCAACGCCTCGACTTGACAGGCTGTAAATCGTTGCGTATCGCGGGATGTGCGCGAAACGCATTGCGCTCGATAAGCCTTTTCGGTTGTGAAATGCTCGGACAATTGGATTGCTCGGGCAACTTGCTGGAGAATATCGATATTTCAGCTTGCCCGTATCTGACCGAATTGATCTGTACTGATAACCTGATTTTATCGGAGATACCGGAGTCGTTCGATCGACTGACTCTTTTCGAACATGATATTCGATACGAATACAGTGTGGAAAAAGATGCTGTCACGGGGCAAGAAAAAATCGTTTATATGGATCGGGGTAAGGGATGGTGGTACTCCGGAGAGCCGGATAAAGGATATCACGGCCGCTGATGTTTTTATTTGAAAAGGACGGGCGAATCGGTTGAGAGCTAAAGGTTATCGACTTTTCGGGTTTATTCGTATCTTTGCTTTCATGGACAGGGGCGAGATTATCATTTATCTGTTGATTTATATCTATTTTTTTACAGATTGAGTCTAAAATAGAAATGATTCTGTCTTGTTCAGGTAGCGGTGGAATCTTAATGCTTAGCTTGGACAACTCATTAAATGTTATTTGCGGGAATGTACCAGAACGAGTCTCCGCTAACATTTGAAGTTCTGAAATAATCTTATCAGATTGAAGAAAGTAGTAGAGGTATTTGGACTTGACAATATTTTTATTTCGAATAACCATTAATTTGGTCGATGCAATATAATTGATTGGGGCGAAATCAATGTATGCATAGCGTTTGTTTTGTGGACGAATTTCGCTATATAATATATCGCCTTCTTCAAAAGTTTTTTTAAATTGACCTTTCAGATTCTCATTAGGAATATAAATGTGATTTAATACTTTGCCTTCTAATACATCAGATGTATTAATAAGAACAACTTGTTGAGCATTACTGTTGTATGTATTGGAAATTGTATCGCACACATCTCCTATTGTGCATTGCCTCCAGGTCGTATTCATATATTGTTTTTCTAATTTATATATTTCCGATGTGAGATTTTGACATTGCTTTGATTGACCATTGCATAGTGCATTGTTGTGTCGATTTTGACGTGCCCTAATAGCTTTTGTACCTGTTCGATCGGCATCCCTTTATCGATGGCCATTGTAGCAAGTGTTCGGCGGAATTTATGCGGATGAACTTTGTGAATCGAAACTTTGCGGCCGAGCTGGCGGAGCCGTAACTCCACTCCGCTAATTTTAAGCCGATTATGCGGCTTAGCGATGGATACGAAGAGTGCCGGATTGTCATCTGTCCGGCTTTCGAGGTATTGTTTCAGATGAATTTTTGTGCGGGCGTTGAAATAGACTTCCCGTTCTTTGTTGCCTTTACCGAAAACGATGCACTCGCGTTCGTGAAAGTCTATATCTTCTCGATTAATTTTTACCAGTTCGCCGACGCGGATGCCGGTAGACGATAGCATATCTACGATTGCCAGATCTCGTATATGGGTGCAGTTGTCACGCAAAATTTCGAGATTTTCATCAGATAGCACCTCTTTAATTAAGGAGCCTGTTTTAACTTTATGGATGCGTCTCACCGGGCTTTTAAGGATATAATCTTCGTCTTCGAGCCATGCGAAAAAGCTTGAGAAAATTCTGCGGATATTGTCTATGGTAACTTTTGACGATTGGTTATTCGATTGGTATGATGCAAGATAACATCGTAGATCGGTCGTTGTTATATCGACGATATTCTTGTCGATCTGCCGTAACATATATTCAATAGTCGAAGCATAATATTTTAGTGTTTTCTCGGAGCATCCCTCGACTCGCTTGGCTGATATAAATAGCGTTTGCAGTTGAGAATTAGCCTTGATTCGCGCTTCGCTATCCGGAAGCTTTTCTGCGATGACAATATTTTGCAATGTGCGATTCAGCACGTTACATAAGATGCTCATTTGATCTGCCGTAATGACGGTACGCATCGCGGTTTTAATTTCGTCAATTAGTTTTTCTTTCATGGCTGCGTTTGTATTATTGAAATTGATAAAGTTACGCAGTCCATTGAAATACACACAAAGATAACCGATAAATGATAATTTAGCAAGCTAATCGAGGGAAACCTCCTCAACGGAGAGCTCGCCGGACATGAGTTTGGGTAAAAGGGTGTCACGAAGAGATGATAATATCTGATTTTCATTAGAAACCTTGACAATTTCAGCAAAATAGGAATTAACAATTTTTGAATATTGCATAATGATATCTTCAGGAGGAACAATAACCTTAAATCTATCAATATCTGCTTTGCCTAAATGACTAACTGTTGTCCCAACTTTATAACTCTGTACAAATGCTAATTTAGGATAAACAAGAGAATAAATATAATATTTACTCACATAGTCATATTTGGGGACAAACTTACATAATCGTTGATTTAATACACCTTTTTCGCCTCGCCAGATATGCGGAATAAATTCAGCATCCATTCCTGCGATAATGTCCCCACACTCTACATATTCTGTATTAGGTAACACTTCTTTTGTATAATATTGAGGAGTGTATGTTTTCAAATCTCGAATCCGAATTAATGGTAATCCTTGTTTTTTATCGTTAAACAACGCAGATTTATATGGGGCTCCATAGATTACATCAATATAGGAGTATATTGTTCCTGTACTCCATCCCTTCGGAATTAGTCCTAACTCTGAATCAACGAATTTTCCGCCTTTGAATGGTTCAAAATCCACAAACCACGACTTAAACAGCGCTTTGGCCTGCTCCTCTAAATTAGGATTACGCAGTCAAATAAAACAAGCCGAGGATTTTGAGGAACTGGCAAAGGTGATGCAAAATGCCTACTTTGTTATATCGACATTCAACAATGAACGTTTGATTCGGCAGAGCGGAGCCTTTTTTGCTTTCGGGTAGCATTAATATTCAACTCAATAAATCTGATTACGGCGCCAGTCGGATCGAAAAGAGCAGTTGTTCTTTAAATAGCCAGTTTGCGAGCGAAAGGATAATCATACCGGCCGGAAGTAAGGAAAGCCTTTTAGAAGAATTGAATTTCTACAATATAAACCAAGGGGCTTTATTTCCGGAGTTGGAGCATCAGATGGCATATATCAAATATAGTATGTGTAAATCTAATGTCAGAAGCGCTTCATCTTTTGAAAAGATAGATTTTGATGCAATAAAAGCTGAAGAATCGAAGGAAGGTGTTGAGATAGCTGAATCCGTAGTGAAAGAAGAGTTAGTTGATAAGGCTATTTATGATATCGTATCACAATATATTTCAGATGATGCTATAAAACAGAATGTTCTTCGAATTATTACACGGCAAACCGAATATATAGATTGGGCCAATAAGGAAGCAACCATTAGTGATTTGAGACGTAAAATCAAACGAAGCCTGTCTTTACAATCTATTAGTTCTGATGTCGCAACGCAATCTGCGCGTAATATGGTATCACAGCTTGTTAACTTGTATGTGAAAAAATAACAATTATATGCACTTCACCGAAGATGATTTTGAAAACGCCATTCTAGAGTTGTTTCGAGAGCAATTAGGTTATGATTATGTGTACAGTCCCAATGTGATACGCGACTATGCAGAACCGCTTTACGTGGAGGTACTGGAGGCTATGTTGCCGCAGATCAATCGTGGTCTGCCACAGGCCGCTATTGACGAAGCCATGGTGAAGATTCGAACTTATGAGGGTGGAACGTTGGTACAGAAGAATGAATTGTTCACGGATTACTTGCAAAATGGCGTAGCTGTCAATTATTTCGATGGCCGCGAGCAATGCTCTGCAAATGTCCGGCTTGTCGATTACGATTCACCGTTACATAATCGGTTTACGATCGCTAATCAATGGACGGTCGATGGGCACTCGGTAAGGCGTGCGGATATGATCGTATTTGTCAATGGATTGCCGCTGGTGGTGGTCGAGCTCAAATCGCCCTCGCGTGAGAATACGGACGTGTCGGAAGCTTATGCACAATTGCGTAACTATATGCAGGAGATTCCGTCTCTCTTTATTTATAACGCTTTTTGTGTGATGAGCGATCAGGGGATGACTAAGGCGGGGACGATCACGGCGGGTGAAGACCGTTTTATGCAGTGGAAGACGGTAGATGGGAGTTATGAGGATACCCATAGCGCGAATTTCGATGTGCTTTTCGCGGGAATGTTCGAAAAAACGCGGTTTGTTGAATTGTTGCGGAATTTTATTTGTTACTCGAAAGACGGTAAACAGCGCGTTAAGATATTAAGTGCTTATCATCAGTTTTATGCCGTACGCAAGGCTGTGCTTTCGACGGTCAAAGCAGCTGAGACGGATGGTCGGGGTGGCGTGTTTTGGCATACGCAGGGCAGCGGAAAGTCATTGTCGATGGTCTTTTTCGCCAAGCAGTTGCAGCAGGCGATGTCGTCGCCGACGATTGTCGTGCTGACAGACCGTAACGATTTGGACGGCCAGTTGTACCGGCAGTTCGCTTGTTGCAGGGATTTTTTGCGTCAGACACCCGTGCAAGCCGAAAGTCGGGCTCATCTTCGGGAATTATTGGCGGGACGCGAAGCGAACGGTATCTTTTTCTCGACGATGCAGAAATTCGAGGAGAGCGAAGAACCGCTTTCGATACGACGAAACATAGTCGTTATGGCCGACGAGGCGCATCGCAGTCAATATGGATTGGAGGAGAGGGTCCGAATGGTTACGGATGCTGACGGGGTGATGCAGGCCAAAGTTGTAATCGGCGCGGCGCGTCTGGTGCGTAATGCGTTGCCGAATGCTACCTATATCGGGTTTACCGGAACGCCTATTGCGCAAAAAGATCGGTCGACACGCGAAGTATTCGGCGATTACATCGACGTGTACGATATGACGCAGTCGGTGGATGACGGTGCGACACGGCCGGTATTTTACGAGAGCCGTGTAATCAATCTGAAACTCGACGAGCAGACCTTGCGACGTATTGATGCGGAGTATGATGCGATGGCCGAGGAAGCGGAAGAGTATGTCATTGAGAAAAGCAAGCGTGAATTGGGGCGGCTCGATTCGATCTTTGGAGCTGACGCGACGGTGGCATCATTGTGCGAGGACATCGTAAAACACTATGAGGAATTCCGGCAATACGAGCAGACGGGTAAGGCGATGATAGTAGCCTATTCGCGGCCGATAGCGATCAAGATTTACCGTCGGATTCTCGAAATGCGCCCGGTATGGGGTGACAAGCTGGCTGTTGTGATGACTTCCGGTAATAAAGATCCGGAAGACTGGCGGGCGATTATCGGAAATGATTCCCACAAGAAAGAGTTGGAGAAGAGGTTCAAAGACAACGACAGCTCGTTGAAAATCGTCATCGTAGTTGATATGTGGCTTACGGGTTTCGACGTACCTTCGCTTTCGACGATGTATGTTTATAAACCGATGTCCGGACACAATCTAATGCAGGCTATTGCTCGTGTGAATCGTGTGTTCGGGGATAAACAAGGCGGTTTGGTTGTGGATTATGTGGGTATCGCTTCGGCGTTGAAGACGGCGATGAACGATTATACATACCGTGACCGCAAAAATTATGGTGATACGGATGTGGCTAAAACCGCCTATCCGGAGTTTCAAAAGAAACTGGACGTTTGCCGTGATCTGATGTATGGATTCAATTATGGCGCTTTCTTCGGTAAGTCTGATTTGGAGCGGGCGAAAGCCATCAGCGGAGGTGTCGATTTCATGCAGTCCCCTGAGCGGATGGAAACGAAAAAACTCTATATCAAAGAGGCGCTGCTGCTGCGGCAGGCATTGTCGCTTTGTCAGAGTTTGCTGAATTACGAGCAGCGTATCGAAGCTGCCTATTTTGAGGCGGTGCGCACATTACTGACGCGCGTGGAGGGCAAGGGTAAGATTTCGTTCCGTGAGATCAACGGGCGTATTAATGAATTGCTCAAGCAGAGTATCAAGAGCGAAGGGGTAATTAATCTTTTCTCCGATATTAAGGAGGAGTTCTCTTTGTTCGATCCGAAATTCCTTGAAGAGGTTGCCCGGATGAAGGAACGGAATTTCGCCGTAGAATTATTGCGTAGGTTGATTGCAGAACAGGTACAACTATATCAGCGAACGAATACGGTACGAGCCGAGAAGTTTTCGGAAATTCTGTCCGATGCCATGAGTCGCTATTTGAAAGGGATGCTGACGAACGAAGAGGTTATCGAAGAATTACTGAAAATAGCCCGTGAGATCGTTTTCGGCGAAAAGGCCGGCGAGTCGCTTAATCTGAACAGCGAAGAACTTGCCTTTTATGATGCGTTGACCAAGCCTGAGGCTGTAAAAGATTTCTATTCCAACGATCAGTTGATCGCTATTACACGTGAGCTGACGGATGCACTCCGGCGTAACAAAACGATCGACTGGAATATGAAGGAGAGTGCTCGTGCCGGAATGCGGCGTATTGTCAAACGGTTGTTGAAAAAGTATGATTATCCGCCTGCAGGGCAGGAAGATGCTTTGAATACGATTATGGAGCAGTGTAAGAAGTGGAACGAAAATAATTGAATGGGATAGCTATGGGTAAGTTGGAAGAGTCGTATAGAAGAGTTGCATAATGATTTTGCAAGATAAGTAATACGCGCCTGTTAACTCTGATTAGATAACAGGCGCGTATGATTATTTTGTAATGTCTAATTCCTTTTGGAACTGCTTTGCTTTTTGCCGGATATCTTCTGCTTCCTGCTTTCGGATAACGCTACGTTGTTGATTCTCGATTGCTTCCCGGACGGCTGTTTCGTAACGCTCAACTTGTTGCCGGAGCGAGCGACGGTCTGCGCGGCGTTCGGAATCGTAGAAGAGGGCGTTCAGGTTGCGCAATTTTTGCTCGTCGATGTCGCCCATCATTTGAACGTAACGGTATTTCAATTCCGTATCACGCAGGTTGGCAATACGGTCGTATAATTTAGTAATATGGATGCCGCCGCAGAGAATCACGATGAAAGAGATCGCCATATAGAGTAGTGCCCACGAGGTGTTGAAGTCGATGACGTGGATATGCCGTTGGGCTGCGGGTTGCGCAGGATGAGCGACGGCCGCAATAATTTTCTCGGTATGGTTTTCAGTCTCTTTTCCGATAGTTGTAATGCGGTCTGCAAGTTCCATGCGTACCCGTTCGACATTCGTGCGGGTGAATTGGGCCGTTTCGAGCAGTCGGGCGATTTTATCATCCGTTGTTACTGGAGCTGGGGCGGATATGTTGCGGTCGTCTATTCTGCGGCTGAGGGAGGTGAGTTGTTTTCTCAGTTCTTCGAAAAGTTCGATAATCGTGTTCGTGTCCATAAATAATAGGTATTGTCGATTAAAGTCGGTGTTGTTTTCTCTTTTTGCGCAGTCGTTCCTGAAGGCGCCGTTCTTCGTCCGCATCGTAGACCGGTTGCAGAAGATCTTCGAGCAGGTGACTGAACGATGCGACCGGATTGCTTACAGAACCGCGTTCGTTTGCGGAGAGTGCTTGTCGGCGGTTCAGGCTCAGCGCATGGTCGATTTTGGAGAAACTGAACTGCCGGTCGATTTTCGAACCGTTGAACGGGTAGCCGTTCCTGGCGAAGACGACGCCTTGTACGTCGGATGTGCCGCCGCGCATCCGGAACTCGGTAGCGATCCCTTCGTGCCGCAGCGCTGCCGTCAACTCCGGCCAGTCGCGGCAGCGGGGTACGGCGTCGCGCAGCGCGTGGAAAATTTCATATTTCGTTTTGTCCGGTTCGCGCAGGCGGTGCTCCTTGACATTCTCTTTGCCCGATGCGAAGTAGAGCCCATGCCGGACGGTCAGCTCCTTGCAGAGTCGCTCCGAACGGTAGCGGTCGTTGCGGTCGGAGACGGTACGGCCGTCGTTGTCCACCCGGTTGAAAAGGATATGCAGATGGGGATGTTCCCGGTCGCGGTGGCGGGCGATGATGAACTGCGTGTTTCGGATGCCCATGCCGGAGAGATACTCCGCGGCGATTCCGACCATCCGCCTGTTGTCGAGCCGTGCGGCGTCCTGTGCCGAAAAGGCGAGGACGATGTGGCCGACGGGCTTCGAAAGATGCGGATTCAGTGCCGCCTGCATTCGGAAGCTGCGGACGATGGAATCCCGGTCTTTCATCCGGACGCCCAGTCCGGCGAGCAATTCGGCGTCTTTTCCTTTGTCAAGGACGTAATCGACGGCTCCGCCGAACGAACCGCCTTTCGATATTTTGGCAATCATGGTTATTCGTTAATTTGATCTATTAGCGTATCTATCTTTTCGATCAGAGCTGTGCACTTCCGCCGCTGCCTGAACATATCCGGCGGAGTTGGCTTTTCGGGCGAGCTGATTGAGGTTGTTGGCCATACCGGCGAGCTGCCGCAGCAGGGTCATCTGTTCTGCCGTGAGGCGCTGGCGGACGACGCTCCTTGAGAGCGCCGTCCGGGCGTATTCGGCCCAGGTGAGACCTGCCGCCCGCGCCTTGCCGCGCAGGGCGTAGTAGTCTGCTGCGGCCATCTTCACGGTCAGCCGCTCCTTGAGCTTTTCACTTGCGGATTTGGGCGGACGTCCGCCTTTGGGATTCTTTTTCATTATATCCATTTGAGACCAGCGGGATGAATCTGCAAGGGTTTCGGGGCACCCGAAACATAAACTTGCTCTCTTAAAACCCGGAATGTTACTCCGCGGCGGCCGATGTCAGTTTTTGTCCGAACATCTCCATTTCGCGGCCGATGACTGTCTCGGAGAACTTGGCGTAGTGGCGCGTCATGTTGGTGTTCGAGTGGCCGAGAATCTTGGCTAGAACGTCAATCGGCATGCCGTATTCGACGGCCATGCAGGCGAAGGTGTGGCGGGCAACGTGGGTGGTCAGCACTTTGTTGATGCCGCACACGGCTGCTATCTCTTTCAGGTACGCGTTCATCTTTTGGTTACTCGGCGTAGGGAGCACCCGTGAGCGTGCGACGCATACTTCGTCGTGCTCGTAGCGGCGCAGGATTTCGAGTGTGGCCGGGAGTAGCGGGATACGGCTCATCACGGAGGTCTTCTCGCGGGGCTTGTGAATCCACCAGCGGCCTTCGTCGTCCTGCGAGAGGTGCTCGCGCCGCAGGTGGTCGGCATCGGCGAAGGCCAGCCCCGTCAGACAGCAGAAGACGAAGACGTCGCGGATGCGGGCCAGCCGGTGGTCGAGCGCCTTGCGGCTCAGTAGTTCCAGTTCATGCGCCGTGAGGTGCTCCTTGGCCTGCACCTCGTCTTCTTTGAGTTTATAGTAGCGGAACGGATTTTTCGTGATCCACTCGTTGCGCAGGCAGTAGAGGACAAAGTTGCGCAGACAGTTCATCACGGCGACCGCTCCGTTGTGGCGGCAGCGGTGGGCGGTTTGCAGGAAGAGGTTGAAGCCGTCCAGAAACTCGTAGTTCATCCGTTCAACGGGAATATCCTCGGCTTTGCCGCGTTGGGCGAGATACTGTTTGAGGTAGCGCAGCAGCCGCTCGTACTTGTCTGCCGTGCGCTGCGTGATGCGCACGCCCACTTCGGTCGTCCTTTTCGCATTAGGAAAAGGATGGTAAAAGTTTCCTGTCTCATAACTCGTGACATTTTAAGGATTGACAAAACGTCTGCAAGGAAACTTTATTGCGGTGTAAAACGCAGCAAAACAATGTATTGCGGGCTAAAAAGGTGGCAATCCTGTTTTCGGAAGCCCAAATCGTCTCTGCCCACTTTTTTGCCACCCAACAGTTTTCTCCGGCTTGCTTTCCGCTTCCGGTTCGGGGAATCGGTCGAGACCTTTGCAAAATGGTGATAACCAGCCCCCCCCCTACCGGACGGGCGACAAAAAAAGGAGCCTCGGAAAAGGCTCCTTTGTGCGGATAAAGGGACTCGAACCCCCACGCCGTAAGGCATCAGATCCTAAGTCTGACGTGGCTACCAATTACACCATATCCGCATCGGTAGGACAAAGGTAGATAAAAATTCACAAAACACAACCGGCACGGGCCATTATCCGGCTTTTTTGGTTACTTTTGTAAGTAATTTTTTAGACATGCCGCAACATATTACCCTTGTACTCACGCCGAAGCAGGCTGCCGATGCGACGTTTTACACCTCGCAGGCGGCGCGGCGCATGGGTGTCTCGGAGGCCGATATTGCTCTGGCGCGGGTCGTGAAACGGTCGATCGACGCCCGGCAGCGGCAGGTGAAGGTGAATCTGACGCTCGAAGTGTACGTCGACCGCGAGCCGCAGCCCGGGCCGGTGCATTTCGACTATCCGTCGGTCGACGGACGCACGGAGGTCGTGGTCGTGGGATCGGGACCTGCGGGGCTGTTCGCGGCGCTGCGGCTGATCGAACTGGGCCTGCGGCCCGTGATTCTGGAGCGCGGGCGCGACGTTTCGGCCCGCAAGCGCGACATCGCGCAGATCAACCGCAACGGCGCTGTGGACCCTGACTCGAACTACGCCTTCGGTGAAGGCGGAGCCGGGACCTTTTCCGACGGCAAGCTCTTCACCCGCAGCAAAAAACGCGGCGACTACAACAAGGCGTTGCAGACGCTGGTGTTTCACGGTGCGACGCCCGAAATTCTCTTCGAGGCCCATCCTCACATCGGAACCGACAAGCTGCCGGGCATCATGCAGCGTATCCGGCAGACGATTGTCGGAGCGGGCGGCGTGTTCCGTTTCGGGAGCCGCGTCACCGATTTGAAAATCGAAGGCGACCGGATAAAAGGCGTATGGTGCGGCGACGAACTGATCGAAGGAGCCGCCGTCGTGCTGGCTACGGGCCATTCGGCGCGCGATATTTACGAACTGCTCCACCGCCGCGGCGTGCGCGTCGAGGCCAAGCCCTTTGCCATGGGGGTGCGCATCGAGCATCCGCAGGCGCTGATCGACTCGATTCAATACCATTGCGAGACGCGCGGCGAGTACCTCCCGGCGGCCTCCTATTCGCTCGTGAGCCAGGAAAACGGCCGCGGGGTCTACTCGTTCTGCATGTGCCCGGGCGGGTTCATCGTACCGGCCATGACCGATGCCGCGGAGTCGGTGGTCAACGGCATGTCGCCCAGCGGCCGTACGTCGCCCTATGCCAATTCGGGGCTGGTCACGGAGGTCCGGCTTGCGGATTTCGAACATCTGCGTGCCGAATGGGGCGAGCTGGCGGGGCTGAAATTCCAGCAGCGGTTCGAAGAGTCGGCGCGGCAGCGGGGCGGGGAGCATCAGATCGCTCCGGCACAGCGGGTCGCCGATTTCGTGGCGGGCCGCGCAAGCGGGTCGCTGCCCCGAACGTCGTACATTCCCGGTATCACGCCGTCGCGTCTGGACGAGTGGATGCCCGGCTTCATCGCGCAGGGACTGCGTCAGGGCATCGCGACCTTCGGCCGCCGGATGCGCGGGTATCTGACCAACGAAGCGGTGGTCGTGGGCGTGGAGTCGCGCACCTCGACGCCCGTGCGCGTGCCGCGCGACCCCGGGACGCTGATGCATCCCGAAACGAAGGGTTTGTTTCCCGCAGGAGAGGGGGCCGGTTACGCCGGCGGCATCATTTCTGCGGCGCTCGACGGCGAACGAATCGCCGAGGCGGTAAAAAATTATATTCGATAGCCGATGGAACCGAAAGTCAGCATTATCATTCCGGTCTACAATGTCGAGCCGTTTCTGGCCCGATGCCTGGACAGCGTGGTGGGACAGACCCTGCGCGGGATCGAGATCATCTGCGTCGACGACGGAAGTCCCGACCGGTCGATCGACATCCTGAACCGCTATGCGGCGCAGGACGACCGTATCCGGGTCATTTCGCAGGAGAACCGCGGCCTGGGCGGCGCCCGCAACCGGGGATTCGACGCCGCGACGGGCGAATTCATCCTTTTCGTGGATTCCGACGACTGGATCGACCCGGCTTACTGCGAGCGGCTGTACGAGGCCGCCCGGGAGGCGGAGGCCGACATTGCCTGCGCCTCGATGCTGAAGATCAGACCCTCCTATTCGAAATGGACGATTCATTATACGGAGCGGCAGGTGGCTGCCGAAGCGCAGGAGAAATTTCGCCTCTGCCGCTGCCCGCCCGATTTCTATGTGATGAACAAGCTCCTGCGGCGCGAGATGCTGTTGCGGCTGGGACTGCGCTTTCGCGAACGGGTCTGTTACGAGGATGTGGAATATACGATGCGCCTGCTGGGCGAAGGGGGTGTTCTGGTGACGGTTCCCGATGTCGTTTACCGCTATGTGGTCAACGGGGCGTCGATTACCAAGAGCCGCCAGACGCCGAAAAAGCAGCAGGACAAATATCTGGCCCACAAAGCTTTCGTGGCCTACGCCGACGCCCGCGGAATACGTCTCGACGCGAGGTTCCGGCGCATTACCCGCCGTTCGTTCGGCCGCTGGGGACTTACGTGGCTGAAAATCAAGGAGTGCGGCGACCGGGAGACCTACCGGTTGTTCGATCTGATTCCGGTGTGGCGGAAACGTGTAACCGATAAACAAGCATGCGATGGACATTGATCTGGTATACCTTTGGGTCGATGGGAACGACCCTGTGTGGCTGACGAAGAAAAATGAATTTCTGCCGGCCGACAGGCAGGTGGACCCCCAGGTGGCGGGGGAGTGCCGCTACGTCGAGAACGACGAACTGCGTTATTCCCTGCGTTCGGTGGAGAAATTCGCGCCGTGGATACGCCGCGTCTATATTGTGACCGACGACCAGACGCCTGCGTGGCTCGATACGTCGAATCTGCGCATAAGGGTGGTTTCCCACCGGGAGATCATGCCTGCGGAGATTCTTCCCGTCTTCAATTCGTGCACCATCGAGTTGTTTCTGCCCCGGATTCCCGGTCTGGCCGAGCATTTCCTCTATGCCAACGACGACATGTTTTTCAGCCGCCCCGTCGATCCCGGGTTTTTCTTCGACTGGCAGGGCCGCCCCATCGTGCGGCTTAAGGTCCAGTCGCTGAAGAAGCACGACGACGACATCTATTGCCATACGATCCTCCGCATGCAGGATCTCGTGCGGGCGCGTTACGGCAGGTGCTCGTCGCTGGCTCCCCACCACAATGTCGACGCTTACCGCCGCAGCGATTTTCTCGAATGCTGCGAGACCTTCCGGGCCGAACTGGAGCATACGAAGCACGCCCGGTTCCGTTCGCGCGACGACTGGCAGCGTGCCCTGGTGCTCTACGATGCGTTGGCGCGCGGACGCGCCTCGCTGCGCAAGGTGACCCGCTTCAACAAACTGCGCAACCCCTTGCGGCTGCTTCGTGCGGCTTTCGGCGCGGGTTGCGGCAGCGATTCGCGTTGCATCCCGGCTTATCTGCCTAATCTTGAATCTATTATGGAGAAATATGATCCGTCGTTGTTCTGCCTGAACGACGACGTGCGTATGACCGACGAAGACCGTATCCGGGTCCGGACGTTTCTCGACACCCGTTTCCCCGAAAAGTCATCGTTCGAAAAGTAGCGCGCGGCGAATTCGCTGCGACCGGGTCAGCCGCCGATGACGATGGCCGACCCTCTGCCGATCTCGTAGGATATTTTCGGGGTAAGATGCCGGTCGAGCCCCTTCTCGCAGCGGGTCCGGTGGCAGCGGATGCTGTCTTTGTAACGCTGCTCGTTGCTGTTGCAGCCCGAACGTTCCGCCTGGTTGTGATGGAGGTGGAAAGCGACGCCCCGGAATTTCATGCAACGCTGATGTATCTCGCTGTTGTTGAGTCGTATGCATAATTCGGCGTCCTCGAATCCCCAGCCCTTGAAATCTTCGTCGTAGCCGTTTACGCGAATCAGGTCGTTGCGCCAGAATGCCATATTGCACCCACGGGGAGCGCGGGTCGGGCCGAACGTATGGTAGAGTATCGACATGATCGGGATTCGTACGACATTGTTGCTGCTGCGGATGCCTTTCATCAGCGGGGACAGCGATGTGATCTCCCCGCTGAGCACCTTGCGGGTCAGCAGTTCGGTGATGATGCCCCGGGAGCCGGTGACGAAGCATCCTTCCCGGGCGAAAAGCATGTGGTCCTGAATGAAATTCCGTTGCAGGATCAGGTCGCCGTCGATCTGGATAATGTATTTTCCCTTGCTGGCGGCAATGGCTTTGTTGCGGATGGCCGCCAGGCGGAAACCGTTATCCTCGTGCCAGATATGGCGCACGGGAACCGGCGAGATGTTCTCGAAGTGCTTTACGACATCGCGGGTGCTCATGCCCGATCCGTCGTCCGCAATCAGGATTTCGGAGGGCATGACGGTCTGTTGCATCACGCTGTCGAGGCAAAGGTAAAGCGCCCGAGGCCAGTTGTAAGTGGAAATGATCAACGATACTGTCATCGTACTGTAAAACTATTGGTTAGGTTAGGAGTTCGAGGATGGGCAATAGCGAGTGTGCAAAATCTCTGCCGGGGTGTTGCGCGGGGAGATTCTGGCCGAAAAGAAAATGACGTTGCTGAAATCATTTTGCAAAAGTAGCAATTTATCCGTTATGATCGTCATATCGCTCTTTTTATATATATAAATGCGCTTTTCGGCCGATACTGCATACCGGGTGGAAAAAAGTTTTTTAAGGTTTGGGTTGCGAGGGTGTTATATGGTTGATTTACATGGGCGTATGAATTCTTGCCGGCTGGTGATATTAAAAAAACTCAAAAAATTTGAAAATTATTTTAATAAAAGCTTGCGCGGATGGTTTTTTCGCCTTATCTTTGCAGTGAAGTTTTAAGGTTCATTTAGGTTAGTAGTTTTAGGTTGGTGAGGAAACTGGGAAAGACGGACTGCGGTCCGGTTCCAGGTTTCCTTTTTTTTGCGTCTTTTCGGAAGGCGCTTTTTTTATGCCCGCTTCCGGGCGCCTCTCTTTTCGTGCGTCCGGAATTTTCCGGACCTCCGTTTCGGTCTTCCCGGGTTTTGCCCGTTTTTTCGTTCAACCCGATTGGCCGGTTCCATTTTCCGGAAAATTCCGTCGATCGGGGTTTTCAGGCCGTGGCGCCGCGTTGAATGCGTTTAGGATTAAACACTTGCGAGAGTAGCTACTTAAGCGGGTAAGTAGATTTATCGGGGGATCAATGTTACCAAATTGTTAAATATATTTAATATATTCGTAAAATATTTGCGTAATTGAAAAATCCCCCTTATCTTTGCAGTGAAGTTTTAAGGTTCATTTAGGTTAGTAGTTTTAGGTTGGTTGAGGAAATCGGCAGGTTGTAACGGGTTGTCCGTTGCTAAGACCAGAGGGGCGGTACTCGCTCCGCGGTCGAATACCTCCGATTGAACCTCATTTTCGGAGGGGGTGGTTCCCCGCCGAAAAAGAAGGTCCTAGTCGTGAGACTCGGACCTTTTTTCTTTTCCTTGCAGGGCCTGACCGTCAGAGTCCGGCCAGTTGCTCGCGGCTCACGCTCACCTCGACGCTCCCGAGCGCGTAACATCCGATGTCGTAGGGATTGTAGTAGAACGTGATGCCTTCGGGCGTGACGAGGAAATTCTCCGTTACACCGATGTATTCCGGGAAAAAACCCTTCGTTTCCAGCTCTTCGTCGCTCCGGACCCCGTATTGTTCGTATATATCTTCGCGGATCAGCCGGTTGAGCCGCTCCAGCTGCGTTTCGGTGAACAGGTCGGCCGTCGTGATTTCGTAACCGCCCGCCAGCGAATAGTTGTAACATTCCGTGCCGTAGATGCCGTGCGCTCCGCCCGTGTAACTTGCCCGCGTGATCACGTAGCAAAGGAGCGTGTCGACGACCGATCCTTCGGATTCGACGGAGATTTCGCCTTCCCATGCCGGACGGACGGTGCTTTCCGGTGTATTCCCGGGAGGCGTCATGTCGCTGGTAACCTGACGGATCGCGGCCGAAGCCGCCTCTTCGGGCGTCCCTTCGAAATTCTCCAGGTCGAAAAAACGGTCGATGTTCATCCGTTCGATCGCTGCGAGGGCGGGGGAGTCCTGGGCGTTGGCGATCGAAGCGAAGCGATATTCGAAATCGCAGGAGAAGCCGTTTCCGCTGATCAGCGAGTCGGTGCTTACGACGGTGAACTGCGGCCGGACAGGGCGTTTCGTGCAGGACCCGGCCGTCAGAGCGGCGGCGGCCAGGAGGGCGAGGGTGGGGAATTTCATGGCGATACGTTTTTATGTCTATCTGTAAAGATAGCTCAAAAAGCATTTGCGACGCCCAAAAACGAAAAAAATCACAGATTTTGCCGGAAAATTTTGGAGTTTCGAAAGAAGGCGTTATCTTTGCACCACAAAACTAAACCGGTGGATTCATCTAAGGGTTAGGATACATGCCTCTCACGCATGACATAGGGGTTCGAATCCCCTATCCACTACCAAACTGACGGCTGCACGCAAGTGCGGCCGTTTTTTTGTTTCGGATCACCGGGGGCTCCCCGGCTGTTTTAACCCCTGTCGCCTTTTCCTCCGGTCTGTTCCCCTCTGCGCGCCGATTCTGTTCGTTATTGAAAAAGGCCTGTTGGTGATGATTGTCCCGGGGTTCGTTGAATTAATTTGCCGCCGTCGCGCCAGTCCTCTATTTTTGCTTCAAAATTGCAAATAGAGTTTTTATTTTAATAGTATGATTATGAAAAAATTAGTGTCTATGACCATGGCTATGGCCATGATGGCTGCCCTCTTCGTGGCGTGCGGGGATGACGGAACGGACGATGAGACGCCCCCCCCCGCTGTTCCGACTATCGCATTGGACGGCGGTGACATCGACCAGCCGCAGGAGATCACGAATCCGATGTCGGTCAAGATCGGCGTGACGGCTCCCGGAGCGATTGCGGGCTTCACGGTTACGATCGACTCGCCGGCTCTGACGGCCGAAATGCTCGCAACGGTAGGTTTGGCTACCGAGCTGAACCTCGTGAATCCCGGCAGCATGGCCGAGGCGCTCGGTGCGCTCGGGTTCCCTTCGGGGGAGGCGGTTTCGGGCAAAACGGCCCTGACGTTCGATATTTCGAAGCTTGTTCCGATGATCGCGCAGATTTACAATGAAACCTCGGATCACAAATTCATTCTGAAAGTGACCGATGCGAAGGGTAAGAGCACGACCAAAACCCTGACCTGCCACCTGACGGGCAAGGTGGCTCTGGCCTATAACAACGATGCCGATCTGTGGGCCAATACCGCGACCGTTACGGCTGCGAATGTTCCCGATGGCGGCAGCGTGCAGTATCGCGTAAAGGGCGCCGCCGACTGGACCGACGCCGTGCTCGTCGAAGGTTCGAAATACCGCCTCGCTCCGGTTTACGAAACGTCGAAAAATGCGGCGGGACTCGATGTTCATACGATTAAGGCCGGTACGGGCGTTTTTGCCGCCACGACCTACGAAGTTCGTATCGCAAAAGACGGGCAGGCCGTCGACAGCAAGGAGTTCGCCACGGCGGTCGGGGATAAGATTCCCAACGGCGACATGTCGGGCTGGTCGAAGCGTATCTGGATTGATGGAAGCAACAACGAATTCCCGATCACGTATCCCAATCCCGAAGGCATGAAGGTCTGGGACAGCGGCAATAATGCATTCCTCGAGCAGAATAACGGAGAAGAGACGCTCTTTACGCCGCTCTGCCGTCAGGATGAGACGGAGCCGGGGACGGCCCGTTTGCAGGCCCGTATGGTCCTTGGCTTTGTTTTCGCTCCGGGAAATATGTTCACCGGCGATTTCGATTATTCGGGCTTCTCCGGGACGGTCAATTTCGGTAAGCCTTACGCCTGGACGGCCCGTCCGCGTGCTCTGAAAGTGCGTTACAAGGCGCAGATCGGCAAGATCGACAAGGTGGGTTCGTACGACCCCGACGGAGCGTCCTATCAGGATAAGCAGGATTGTGCGCGTATTTTCGTGGCCGTCGTTAACTGGAAGGCACAGCACGGCGTGACCTCGGGTATGACGGCGCCCACGGGTATGTGGGACCCTGCTACGGCGAAAAGCCTCGACGAAGGGGCGATTCTCGGCTATGGCGATCTGGTCATTACGCAGACTGCAACCGGCTGGATCGAGGCGACGCTCCCGTTCAACTGGTATGCAAAAGATGCTGCCAATCCCGCTTCGGCTCCGTTCTCGCTGGTGATTTCGTGCGCTACGAGCATGCGCGGCGACTACCTGACGGGTTGTTCGACCAATACGATGCAAGTCGACGATTTCGAGTGGGCCTATTGATTGGAAACCATGTGCCCGGACCGAAGCCCGCAGGGAGCGGGACGGTGAGTAGGTAGGGTATTCGGACCGGGTTCTTCCTTTCTTTGTCCTGCTCCCGAAAAAATGCGACGGCCGCCTTATCGAAAGGCGGCCGTCGCGGCGTTGGTTAGTTAAGGTATTAAAGGTTGGTGGGGTTTTATTTCTCGAATTTCGCCTTGAATTTGTCCAGCTGGCGTTTTAGGGCGTCGATGGCTTCGTCGACCGACTCCTCGAAGGCTTTCGACTGGTGGCAGGCCACCAGGTCTTCGCCGGGCATGTGCAGCGTGATGGTTGCGAATTTATTTCCTTTTTCGTGGTCCTTATCGAGTTTGAGAATGACCTCGGCTCCGGTCGAGCGCTCCGCAAAGCGGTCCAACTTCGCCATTTTGGCATTCACGAATTCGACGAGCCGTTTGTCGGCGTCGAATTTCACGGATTGAATCTGTACGTTCATAGCCTTACAGTTTATAAAAGTTAATCATTTGCCTCCCTTTTCGCGGGGATGGGCCTTCGCGTAAATCTCCCGGAGCCTGGCGATGCTGTTGTGCGTGTAGACCTGTGTGGCCTGCAACGAGGCGTGCCCGAGGAGTTCCTGTATTTCACGCATATCGGCGCCGCCGTTCAGAAGGTGGGTGGCGAATGTGTGCCGCAGCACATGGGGGCTTTTCTTGCCCTGTACGCCCGCCCTGTCCAGTTCTTCCTGCACCGTTCGGTACACCGCCGTCCGGGATATGCGTTTTCCTTTGTGTGTTAAAAATAGTGCTTTTTCCGATGAAATGCAAATATTTTGCCTCTCAATTAACCCGATGTAATGTAAAATCTTTTCGCGCACGAATTCGAGCATCGGGACTATCCGCTCCTTGTCTCCCTTGCCCCGGATGCGCAGCGACGAGAAGTCCGCGGAGAAATCGTCGCGGTCGATGCCGACCAGTTCCGCCAGGCGCAGGCCGCAGGTGTAGAGGAGAAGTATGATCAGCGAATTGCGCTCGCGGACGAAGTCCTCGCTGTCGCATTCGCATTCGCTGACGATGCCGTTCATGCGGCTTTCGGGGACGAAGGCCGGCAGCCGCTGCGAAGTCCGCAGCGAGGGGATCGGATGCACGACGTCGCGGCCGACGGCTCCCGTGCGGAGCAGCCAGCGGAACAGCGCACGCAGCGACGAAATCTCGCGGTTCATCGAGGCGGCGCTCACGCGGCCCGTTTCGGTGCGGTAGAGAATCCATTCGCGGATGTCGTCCGTGGTGATCCGCTGCGGTTCGAACCGTGCGTCGTCGACCCCCAGCCACGCGAGGAACTGCTCCACGTCGTGGCGGTAGTTGCGGACCGTGAGCGGCGAGTAGCGGCGTTCGGCTTCGAGGTATCGGACGAAATCGGCGATCATACGTGAGCAAAGGTACATAAAAGCCGGATACGGTGCAAAACCGGATCGTATTCGGCGCAGCAAGGACGAGCGCGCACTGAAAAGTGTCGTCACGGCTCCAAAGATAGGGAAAAACCTTTACCTTTGTCCCAAAATGAAAGCGATATGAAACAGAGCTGGAAACCGGGGACGGTGCTTTATCCGCTGCCGGCGGTGCTGGTGAGCTGCGGCGCGGCGCCCGAGGAGTATAACATGCTGACCGTGGCGTGGACCGGAACGGTCTGCTCCGACCCGCCGATGTGCTTTATCTCGGTGCGTCCCGAACGCCATTCCCACGCGATTATCAGCCGTACGGGCGAGTTCGTCATCAACCTCACGACGCGCCGTCTGGCGCGCGCCGCAGACTGGTGCGGGGTGCGCTCGGGCCGCGACTTCGACAAATTCCGCGAGATGGGCCTGACGGCCGTGCCGTCGGAAAAGGTCGCCGCACCCCTGATTGCCGAATCACCCGTCAACATCGAATGCCGTGTCCGGCAGGTGCTGCCGCTCGGGACGCACGACATGTTCCTGGCCGAGGTGGTCGGCGTTCAGGCCGACGAGGCCTACATAGATCTGGCGACGGGGCGGTTCTGCCTTGAACGGGCCGATCCGATCGTCTACTCCCACGGCGAGTATTTCGCGCTGGGCGAGGCGTTGGGTCATTTCGGCTGGTCGGTGCGCAAAAAGAAAAAGGCGCCGAAGAGACGCTGATATTTCCGATTCGCTCTGTTTCGGGGTCGTAACGACGCTTTTTCCGGCCGGAAAGTTCTGCGGAACCATTTGCAATCCCGTGTTGCACCCGTTCTATTTTCTCCTATCTTTGTTCCATGAAAACAAGCCCGATAAGATACGCGCTGTTCGCCGCTTCGGCGATCCTGCTGCTGGCGGGATGCGTCAAGATGCCGAAACCGGGGACGCAGAATCCCGAGGAGCCGGACAATCCCGATTCCCCCCCCCGACGGAATACCTCTATCCCTTCGGCGATGAACCCGGGCAGATAACGGCCGAGATCGCGCTGTCGTTCGGGCCGGGGACCGATCTTTCGGCGGCGCGCATCGAAATTCCTCCCCTGAAATACAACAAGTCGCTGCTGCTGCTCCTGACGCAGGACGACTGCAAGCAGGCGGCTTTCTCGACCACGTGGGCCGCGATCAACGGACGTCCCCTTTCGGATACTTATTTCTACAATGCGCCGCATCTGCGCGGCGGGGATATGCCGCCCGATACCTACTCTTTCGGCAAGGCGCTGGGCTCGACCGACGGGACGGGACGCGAAGTGCGCTTCTCCTTTACCACCGCCATTTCCCCCGAGTGGGACTATATGGATGACAAGGCTGTGGTGCGGCCGGGCTTTACGGAGAATTATTACCGCTTTTTCATGCGGGCGGGGTTGATGTGGGACGATGTGATCGAGATGCTCAACTACGGGGTCGGAATCGCCTTCCACGATGTGAACACGCTGTCGGTCGATGTGCCCGACTCGATCCGTGCGCACTTCGTCTCCTCGCAGCGGATCGTCCTCGACCGCCTCGCGGGACGCGGCTGCAAGATGCTGATCGAACCCAACGGCAACAAGGCTTATGTCGCGGCGGCGGAGGGCTACGATCCGATCCAGACGATTTTCCTGCAGTCGGGCGGTGAGAAGCTCCGGCCTTTTGCCGTGAACGGCGATCTGCTGCGAACGCGCATCGAGCGGGGACTGTGGCTGCCGGCGGCGATTCCGGCGGTGATCGAGGCGCAGATGGCCCGACCCGTGGAGGAGCGCGAAGCGGTGAATATCGGCGTGCACGGCACCGACCGTTTCTGGTCCGAGATGCTGCTGTGGCTCAACAACACCTACGGCCGGGATGGCGAGGATTGCCTGTGGATGCCTGCGGCCGAGGAGTATTTCGAATACAACTATCTGCGACACCATGCCGTCGTAAACGCGCGGGTGACGGAAAACACGCTCACGCTGACGGTCGAGATGCCCGGCGGACTCTATTTCTATTATCCTTCGCTGACGATCAATCTTCTGGGCGTCGATCCCGGAGCCTGCACGGCGGTCGGCGGCGGTGAGACGGTCACGGGGCTTTCGTGGGGCCGGGGCCGGACGGCGGATGACGGGGCGGAGGCGTTGATGGTCAATTTCGATTGCCGGCATGCCCTGGTCGCGCACGCCGAACATTTCGTGGCGGTTTACGAGGCCGACCCTTCGGCGGCGAACCGGGCCGACGCCCGCTATTTCGTGGCCATGCTCAAGGACTCCGACTGCAAGGAGAGACTTCTCAAACGGATAAAATAGACGCGGAAAAATAACGAAAAGGAGGCGAACGGAAAACGATTCGCCTCCTTTTTTTGTCATTAATGCGGCGGTTTCGCGAATAATCGCTATCTTGCGTAGCGTAAAATCCGGCCTCCCGCCTGCGTGGGGACCGAAGCCTTTGCCGACGAGGCGATCAACCGGAAATGGGATGAAGAAACTGCTTTTCGTGTTTGCGGGACTGGCCTTCGCACTGACGGCCGCCGCACAGGAATTCCGAATTACGCACGGGCCTTACCTGTGCGACATGTCGCAGGACGGAGTGACGGTGGTCTGGACCACCAACAGGCCCGCGCTTTCGTGGGTCGAGGCGTCGCCCGCCGACAGCCTTGCGCCCGCACCGCCGCCGCGCCATTACCAGACCGTCGCCGGCCGCAAGCTGGCCGGCAGGACGCTGCACGCCGTTCGTGTCCGGGGGCTGCAACCCGGGACCGACTACCGTTACCGGATCTTTTCGCAGGAGGTTCAGTCGTGGCCCGACGTCAACAACGTCACCTATGGAAAGACTGTCGGCGCCGATGCGTCGCGGCGCCGGGCCTACGGGTTCCGCACCTTTCCGGCTGCGGGTTCCGGATGCTCGTTCCTCGTGCTGAACGACATCCACGGCAAGGCCGACGTCCTGACCCGGCTCTGCAAACGCGTGGACTTTTCCGAACTGGGATTCGTGGCTTTCAACGGCGACATGTCGAGCAGCGTCGAGAGCGGGGAGCAGCTTTTCAAGGACTACCTCGACGCTTCGGCCGCGCTTTTCGCTGCCGGGACGCCGATTCTCTTCACCCGCGGCAACCACGAGACGCGCGGCGTCTTCGCCGACAGCCTCGGGGATTATTTTCCCGGGCGGGACGGGCGGTTCTACGGCATTTATCGCTACGGCGACGTCTGTATCCTGCTGCTCGACTGCGGCGAGGACAAGCCCGACGACCATGCGGAGTACAACGGGCTGGCCGATTACGACGCCTACCGCGCCGAGGAGTGTGCGTGGCTGAAAAAGGCCGTGCGCTCGGAGGAGTTCCTCACGGCTTCGGCGCGCATCGTCCTGCTCCATATCCCGCCTGCGGCCGGGGCCTGGCACGGGAGCGTTCACCTGAACGAACTCTTCGTGCCGGTGCTCAACGAGGCCGGGATCGACCTGATGCTCTGCGGCCACGACCACCGTTATTCGTTCCATCCCGCCGGGGAACGGGACGCGAAGTTCCCGATCGTGGTCAACGACAACCGAAGCTGCGTGCGCTGCGATGTCGCCGACAGCCTGATCCGCGTACGGATTGCCGGTCCCCGCGACAAGACGGTCCATACGCACGAATTTCCGCTGAAACCACAATTTCAACCATAACCTGAATCAATATGAAGAGACTCTTTTTTTCGCTGTGCGCCGTCGGTCTGTCGTGCGCGGCCTTCGGGGCGGGACCCGAGGTCAACATCGTTCCCAAACCCCTCTCGGTGACACCCGGCGCGGGGACGTTCACCGTAACCGCGTCGACCGTGATCGGCGTCGGCAAGAATGCCGAACTGCGCCGCTCGGCCCGGATTTTCGCCGGGGAGGTCGCGCCTGTCGTCGGAGGGGTGATGAAAACCGCCGCCGAGGGCGACGTCCGTCTGGCGGTGGACGGCTCGCTGGAGGCCGAGGCCTATACGCTCGCCGTGACTCCTTCGGGCGTCGAGGTGCGCGGCGGAACGCCGCAGGGCGTCTTCCACGGCCTGCAAAGCCTGCGCCAGCTGGTCATCGACGGCGAAGGCGTCGTGCCCGCCGTGACGGTCAGCGACAAACCCTATTTCGCCCACCGCGGGGGCATGCTCGATCCCTGCCGTCATTTCTGGACGGTGGACGAGGTCAAGGAGTATATCGACATCCTCGCCATACACAAGCTCAACAAGTTCCACTGGCACCTGACCGACGATCAGGGCTGGCGTATCGAGATCAAAAAATACCCCGAGCTGACGCGAGTGGGATCGGTGCGCGGGGAGACGCTCATCGGCCACCATCACACCTCGAGCGAGTATGACAAGACGCCTCACGGCGGCTATTACACGCAGAAGCAGATCCGCGAGATCGTGAAATACGCCGCCGACCGCTATATCACGGTGATTCCCGAAATCGAGCTTCCGGGGCATGCCGTCGCGGCGCTCACCTCCTATCCGTGGCTGGGCTGCAAGGGCGAGGGCTACGAGGTGCGCCGGCGCTGGGGCATCAGCAAAGAGGTCTTCTGCCCGGGCAAGGAGACGACGTTCGAGTTTCTGCAGAACGTCTTCGCCGAGGTGCTCGAACTCTTTCCCTCGGAGTTCATCCACATCGGTGGCGACGAGTGTCCGAAGGACAGCTGGAAACAGTGCCCGCTGTGTCAGGAGCGCATCCGGACCGAGGGGCTGAAGGACGAGTTCGAGCTTCAGAGCTACACGGTGCGCCGCATGGAGAAGTGGCTCCGCGAGCACGGCCGGAAGATCATCGGCTGGGACGAGATTCTCGAAGGCGGCGTTTCGCCCACGGCGACCGTCATGTCGTGGCGCGGCTCGAAGGGCGGCATTGCGGCGGCCAAGGCCGGCAACCACGTCATCATGGCGCCCAATGTCCATTGCTACCTGGACTACTACCAGACCAAGACCCCGACGAAGGAGCCGATGGCCATCGGCGGCTATGTCCCGATGCGCAAGGTCTACGAACTGGACCCCTACGACCAGCTTACGCCCGGGGAGCGTGCCTACATCCTCGGCGTGCAGGGCAACCTGTGGACCGAGTATATCGCCACGTTTCCGCACCTGAAGCACATGCTGCTGCCGCGTCTGGCCGCCATCGCCGAGGTGGGCTGGTCCTACGACCGCAAGGATTTCGACGACTTCAAACACCGCATGAACTCCCTGCGCAAGTGCTACGATGCCGCAGGGCTGAACTACGCCACCTATTTCTTCGAAGGCAAGGACGAATAGCCGTCCGGTCCGTAAAAACATCCCCGTAATGCGCATGAGTTTCCGGGGATTTACAAAGCAATGCTGTAACTGAATGAGTTACGGCATTGCTTTTTTATGAGGTAATGATTTAGAAACGCAAGTCTCGAATAAACTTACATCGAGGTTCATCCTGTCAAACAACTCTATACAAATATACGAAATATCTGATAAAAAAAGCAAATATGATTTTTATTACTCCATTTGCCGATTTATGGCGGACATCAGCGTCACCGTCTGTCCCGTCCTGAAAAAGGTTTACAGTGATTGATAATTAAAGATAAACATTTTGGTTCAAAAAATATTGTCCTGATATAAGTTTACATATGCCTTCCGAACAACCGTCTTTCGGCCCCAATGATGTTTGAGTTTCCCGGTTCTAAGTTCCGCTTCCAAGGGCGTAAGCCAATCGCAGCTGGCATGAGGTCTGAGTGAATTGTAAAGGATAACGATCTGGTCGATGCGTTCTTTTGCTGCCTGAAAACTTTCAAAACATTCCTCGTCGATCCATTCGCTCTTCAGAATACCGTTCACCCGTTCGGCAACGGCATTCTCATACGGATCGCCCTTTTAAGTCATGCTGATGCGAATCCCATGATCGGTCAGCAATTTCACATATTCTTTCGAACAATATTGGCATCCTCTGTCCGAATGATGGATTAACCCTTGCCGTTTTTGCTGCGGAGTCTGGTCTATGGCCATCCTCAGTGCACGGAGCGCTCCGTCCCGTTCCAATGTCGTATTCAGATCATAGCCTACGATCCGTTTGGAATAGGCATCCGTTATCAAAGCCAGATATGCAAATCCTCCTTTCAAAGAAATGTACGTAATATCTCCGACCCATAAACGATGCGGCCGCTCGAGGTCGAAACCCCGGATCAGATTCGGATATTTACGCATCCAGTGCCGCGAGCAGGTCGTAACGCTGTATTTCTTCCGACGTTTGACCAGAAGATTGTTTTCCGAAAGCAGCGTAAATAACCGATCCCGACTGACCGGAAATCCGTCTTGTTGCAGCAAATGCCACAGTTTACGACCGCCGAGCCTGGGCATCAGTTGCCGGTAGTAACCCACCCGCTCCAAAAGAAGGGTGTCGGACAAAGATCCTTCCCTATTACGCCGTAATTGTTTATAATAGGCCTGACGGGTATAGCCGAACAACCCGCACAGAAACGATAGGCTCATTGCTGTGTGTCTTTCTTTGAGACGCTGGACTGTCCGGCTGCGGATTTTTTAGCAGGTCGATACCGTATTCTTCTTGGAGGATATCTCCCATGATCTCATAGCCTTCCAGACGTAATAAAGCCTCTTCCAAGCGCCGCCGAAGGGCTTTGTTCTCGGATAATAATTCACTGGCTTCTTCACTCGTAACGCGGGACATGATCGGATAAGGATTAGGGGTACTCACAAAGCTACAACTATTTTTCGCTTTCCACCGCTGACCCATCTTATGAATCGTAGACATGGGAATACCATGTTCTTCGGAGAGTTGGCGAGCCGTCTTGACTCCGCTCAAATACTCCTGTAAAATCAGATGACGCAACTGACGCGGTAAATAATGACGTGATAAGTCTGAATTCGTTTTTTGCTGCATAAGATTTACTCTTTTCTGTAAACCTTTTTCAGGACGGGACACGTGTCAAAATCCTATCGGTGCGGACTGGAGCGGACTGGAGCGGACATCGGCACCGCCCCGGCAGGCGGAGACGCTATATTTGCCCCGGCTTCGGAAGAGAAGTCCGCGATGCAGGGGTGGAACACCCTTGTCGTGCGGCCCTCGATCGGCGAAGACGGCGAACTCTCGGAGCCCGAAGCGCCCGCCGGCGCCCGATTCCCGCTTCCGGCTCTCCCCGCCAGAGCAGAACTCCGTGACGCGGAGGTTCATGCGATGCTCGGAGAGCTGGACTTCGGAGAGGGCGCCGTCATGGGCGATGCCACGGCCGAGGAGCGGCAAGCCATCGCCAACTTCGACATCCGGGCCTATGCTTAATTAAAAACGACCTACGACATGAAATGGAATAACGAATACGGCTGACGCCTTTTCCGCAGCAGGAAATACGATGTATCCGGTCGCAGAATGCTCCCAAAGCAGGCTGCGGCCTTTTTCACACCCTTAACCAAACTACTTGAACGATGAAAAAAAGAGCAATTTTCATGATTTTCTCCCTGTGCTCCGCACTCGCCTGCTTTGCACAGGGCAACGGCATGGCCGGCATCAGCGAGGCCACGAACATGGTAACGTCCTATTTCGACCCGCTCACGAAACTGATCTTCGCCGTCGCGGCAATCCTCGGACTGGTCGGCGGCGTGCGCGTCTACTCGAAATTCTCGTCGGGTGACCCGGACGCTTCGAAATCCGCCACGGCGCTGTTTCTCTCATGCGTCTTTCTGGTGATCGTCGGTACGGTCTTACGTTCGTTCTTCCTCTAAACGATGGCGGAATACCAAGTGAACAAGGGAGTCGGCCGTCAAGTCGAGTTTCAGGGCGCGCACGTAATGGTTCTTTGGCAAATGCGTCGATAGCAAGACGTTAGGCAAGTGTTCGATAGCCTATCATCGATCGGCTTATCCGAAAGGGAAACCGGACGGGGAGTATAGCCTGCCGATAAACTGATAAGTCATACAGTTACCAAGTATGCGACTGAATCAGGAGATGAAACGATAGATATGAGGATAAAGTCTGGATTGATTGAACGATAGTCCAAGTGGCACAACTCGAAACTGTGGCGGAAGGTAACTACAGACGCCATACTGTAACACACTCGATTCGACCTTGGAGGGTTGGGTGCAGAACAGGTTACAGCACAACTGCGATAAGCAGAAACGGATGAAAGTCGTATCCGACAATCTATCAAAGCTATGTTGCCGAAGAATTAAACGTGGATTGCCTAACCCGGAATGCCGAAAGGCTATTAGGTTTCAGACCTATGAAAATCCGGTATGGCAACGGAGCCACCGTAGTAGTCCGAGCGAGGGAAAGCCTCGTACATGGCGAAGGGTGGCAGCTAACATTTTTAATACAAATTAACGGATAATGTGTGAGACATTATGAGAAATCCAGAGAGAGTATTAAACAGTCTGTCAGAGCACAGCAAAGTTTCGAGCTACAAGTTTGAACGGCTCTACAGGGTTCTATTCAATTCGGAGATGATGTTTCTCCTCGCCTACCATAATATACAAGGTAGGCAGGGAAATATGACGGAAGGTTCCGACGGTAAAACTATCGACGGAATGAGCCTGAAACGGATTGAAAATTTGCTTGATGCGCTCAAAGATGAGTCGTACCAACCAAAACCGGCAAGAAGGACGTACATCCCGAAGAAAAACGGGAACATGCGACCTCTCGGCATACCGTCTATCGACGACAAATTAGTGCAGGAGGTATTGCGAATGCTGTTGGAAGCAATTTATGAAGGTAGTTTTGAGAACACCTCGCACGGCTTCCGACCCAAACGCAGCTGCCACACCGCACTGATACAGGTGCAGAAGAATTTTACTGCGGCCAAGTGGTTTATCGAGGGCGACATTGAAGGATTCTTCGATAACATCAACCATGATGTACTTATCGGAATCTTGAAAGAACGTATCGCAGACGACCGCTTTATCCGGCTAATGTGGAAATTTTTGAAAGCTGGCTACATCGAAGATTGGACATTTCATAGAACATACAGCGGAACACCGCAAGGTGGCATCATTAGCCCGATACTGGCTAATATCTATCTCGACAAGCTGGATAAGTACATGAAAGAGTATGCCTGTCAATTCGATAGAGGCGACAGACGGGCAATGAACCTTGAGTACAAACGGTATTCCAGGAAAATTTGGTGGCTCGGCACAAAACTGAAGCAAACCGAGGATAAAGATACTCGGAAGGAACTGATTGACGCGATTAAGCAACATCAGAAAAACAGGATGCACTTACCCTCTGTCGATGAAATGGACGAGGGATATAGACGGATTAAGTATGTGAGGTATGCCGATGATTTTATTATCGGAGTGATTGGCAGTAAATCGGACTGTGAGGCGATCAAAGAGGATATTAAGAATTTCCTCGGCGAGAAACTGAAATTGACGCTCTCCGAAGAAAAGACCTTGATCAAGCACGGCAATAGAAAGGCAAAATTCCTCGGCTATGAAATCTATGTCCGACCATTCACGGATAAGACGTTAAGAGGCGAGAAATCGGGAGTACTTATTAAGGCTTACGGCAAAAAGGTAGTGTTGGAAGTGCCAATGTTCACAATGCGGGATAAACTTCTCTACTACGAGGCGATGGAAATTCATCAATTCGAGGGTAAAGCGAAATGGAAACCCACAAGCCGGACAAAGTTGCTACATCTGGACGACCTCGAAATACTGGATGCCTATAACAGAGAAATCCGAGGTTTTGCAAACTATTTTTCTATCGCAAATAACAGTTCACACCTGAATTCTTTCAAGTACATCATGCAATACAGTCTGTATAAGACTTTTGCACGAAAGTACAGTACGACAGCCCGAAAGATTATCGCAAAGTATCGACATCACAAAGATTTTGCGGTTTTCTATGAGGACAAGAAAGGAGGAAAGAAGATGCGGGTATTCTTCAACGGGAGCTTTAAGCGTAAAACAACCGCGATGGACGCGAGTTGTGATTATGTAGCCAACACGATTTTCAATACCACTGTATCAAGCCTTATACAAAGGTTAAAAGCGGGTAAGTGTGAATTGTGTGGCGCAACGGAAAACATTGAAATACACCACGTCAAAAGACTCAAAGACTTAAAAGGCAAAGAGCCATGGAAAATCCAAATGATTGGACGTCAGAGAAAGACGTTAGCTGTATGTATTCCCTGTCACAACAAGATACATCACGGGATAATAGACTGAATATGTTAGTGGAGAGCCGTGTGCGCCGAGAGGTGCAAGCACGGTTCGGAGGCGAGTTCTTGGAAACCTACCGTAGAAATACGGCAAGGCACCGGGTTCTTAGCCTACGGCTCACAGCGCAGTACCTCGTGCTGTTCGTCGCAGGGCTTCTGGGCGTCTTCGTCTGCTTCGCCGGAATGTACATGAGCGGCGTCCCGCAGGGCTTCTGCATCCTCTTCGCCCTCGCAGCCGGCCTTGCCGTCACGGGCGGCACCTTCTACCTGAGCCGCCGTTTCGGCCCCTACGGACTTCAAAAGCTCATGGCCTCGCGCCGGCATCCGCGGCGCATCATCCATCGTCGGGCCATCCGGCGGCTGCTACGCATTCGTATCCCTCGAACCGTAAAACCGTAATCCTATGCGCGGAACCTTGAAAACCTCGACCTTGGAATCGAAATTCCCTTTGCTGCGCGTCGAGAACAACTGCATCATCTCCAAGTTCGCCGACATCACCGCGGCTTACCGCGTCTCGCTGCCCGAACTCTTCACCCTCACGGGCGAGGAGTACGAAGCGCTGCACGGCGCATGGCTCAAAGCCCTGAAGGTGCTGCCGGACTACACCGTCGTCCACAAACAAGACTTCTTTATCGAAGAACGATACACGGCGCCGGAGGACGGCTCCGAGCGGAGCTTTCTCGCCCGCTCTTACGAGCGCCACTTCAACGAGCGGCCCTACCTGCGCCATACGTGCTACCTGTTCGTTACGAAGACCACGCCCGAACAGATGCGGCAGACCAGCGCCTCGTCCGTGCTGTGCCGGGGCTTCATCGTCCCGCGGGAGATGCGCGACACGGATGCCGTGACGCGCTTTCTGGAGGCCGCGGAGCAGATGGAACGCATCCTGAACGATTCGGGCCTCGTGCACGTCGAGCGGCTAACGGAAACGGAGATCGTCGGCACGGCAGACGACGCCGGGCTGCTGGCCCGTTACTTCGCCCTCTCGGACGAGCGGAGTCCGGTCGTCAACGAAGATATCCGTCTCGACCCGGGCGTGATGCGCATCGGAGACAAGTTCCTTACGATGCACACGCTCTCCGATCTGGATATGCTGCCACAGAGCGTGGCGACGGATTTCCGCTACGAACGCCTTTCGACCGACCGCTCGGACTGCCGCCTCTCGTTCGCGGCGCCCGTGGGGCTGCTGCTCTCCTGCAACCATGTCTACAATCAGGTGATCTTCCTCGACGACCACGACGAGACGCTCAAGCGGCTCGAAGCCTCGGCCCGGAACATGAACTCGCTGGCGGCCTATTCGCGCTCGAACGCCATCAACCGCGAGTGGATCGAAATGTATCTCAATGAGGCGCACTCGCAGGGGGTGCGCTCCGTAAGGTGCCACTGCAACGTCATGGCATGGGCCGAGAGCGAATCGGAGTTGAAGCGCATCCGCAACGACGTAGGGTCGCAGCTGGCCCTTATGGGCTGCACGCCGCGTCATAACACGGTGGACGTTCCGGTGCTGTTCTGGGCGGCGATTCCCGGCAACGAGGCCGACTTTCCCGCCGAGGAGAGTTTCTACACCTTCCTCGATCAGGCCCTCTGCCTTTTCAACGGGGAGACCAACTACCGCTCGTCGCTCTCGCCCTTCGGAATCAAGATGTCCGACCGCCTGTCGGGCATACCTCTCCATCTGGACATCTCGGACCTTCCGATGAAGCGCGGCGTCATCACGAATCGGAATAAATTTATCCTCGGGCCGTCGGGCTCGGGCAAGAGTTATCTGACGAACCATCTGGTTCGTCAGTACTGGGAGCAGGGAGCGCATATTCTGCTGGTCGACACGGGCAACTCCTACCAAGGGCTCTGCTCGCTGATTCACGCCAAGACCAAGGGCCGCGACGGGGTGTATTTCACCTACACCGAGGAGGCGCCCATCGCCTTCAATCCCTTCTATGTCGAGGACGGAGTGTACGACGTGGAGAAGCGCGAGTCGCTCAAGACGCTGCTGCTGACCCTTTGGAAACGCGAATCCGAGGAGCCGACGCGCTCGGAGGAGGTGGCGCTCTCGAACGCCGTGAACCTCTACCTCTCGAAGCTCCGCACCGACCGCTCCATCGTCCCCTCGTTCGATACCTTTTACGAGTTCGTCGAAACCGACTACCGGCGGCTTCTGGAGCAGAAGCGCGTGCGGGAGAAGGATTTCGACCTCGAAAACTTCCTGAACGTGCTGGAACCTTACTATAAGGGCGGCGAGTACGACTACCTGCTGAACTCCGACAAACAGCTGGATTTGCTGGACAAACGTTTCATCGTCTTCGAGCTGGACAACATCTCCTCGAACCGGACGCTGCTGCCGGTGGTGACGCTCATCATCATGGAGACCTTCATTTCGAAGATGCGGCGGCTGAAAGGAGTCCGCAAGATGATTCTCATCGAGGAGTGCTGGAAGGCCCTCACCTCGGCCAATATGAGTGCATATATTAGGTATTTGTTTAAAACCGTTCGCAAGTATTTCGGCGAGGCGGTCGTGGTGACGCAGGAGGTGGACGACATCATCTCGTCGCCCATCGTCAAGGAGTCGATCATCAACAACGCCGACTGCAAAATCCTTTTGGACCAGCGCAAATACCTCTCGAAATTCGACGGCATACAACGTCTGCTGGGACTGACGGACAAGGAGCGGGCGCAGATTCTCTCTATCAACCTCTCGAACGATCCTAAACGCCGCTATAAAGAGGTCTGGATCGGGCTCGGGGGCGTGCAGTCGGCAGTTTATGCCACGGAAACTTCGGTCGAAGAATATTTGACCTATACCACTGAGGAATCGGAAAAGATGCAGGTGATGGAACTCGCCGGGAAGCTCGGCGGCGACATCGAAGCCGCCATCCAGCAGTTGGCCCGCGAACGCGAATCTTAATTCCTGACGCCATGAAACCGATACTTTGGATATGCGCCAGTATCCTGCTGACATTGGCCGCCGTGCTCGGAGCGTTTCACCTCTTCTACGATTACGAATACCACAAAATCCGTCCGTTGTGCGGAGCATGGCATTCGACGCTCGACGACACGCGGCTGGTGATCGAGCCGTGCGGTGATAAATTCCGCATCACCATCACGCACCGCAGCACGTCCGAAACGCACCTCCTATACTACAAGGATTGCGTCTATTATACGGCCTACGGCGGATGCCGGGTCGATCTCTTTTACACGCCCCCGGCCGATGCACTGCTCCTCGTGCCGGGCGACGCTTTCAAACGAACCTCAAAACTCAAAAACAATGAACAGTAACCAATCGACGCCTGCGTCGGCCGTAGCGGCCCTTCAGCAGGAGATCAGAACCCGCACCGAAGTTATCCGCACCTTGGCGGACCTTCGGGAACAACTCGACGCCGACCGTATCTGCGGAGCGTGGCTCTCGGCGGAAAACAACCTCTCGGCCTCGATACGCCGCATCGGCGAGGGCATGTGGCGCATCCTCGTCTTCGACCATGCGCTCTGCTACAGACGGCTCGTGCAGGACGGCATCATCGCGCTGCGCCGCCACCGTCTCTGGCTCGGGGCCGACGACGGCAACCGCGTAATCTACGACGCGGCCGCCGAAACGCTCACCATCGGCTGTTACGGACGCTTCGTCGCCGAAGACAGCATCCGCTGCCGGGACGACGACGAAATCGTCGCCGCAGAACCTTTCAACGAACCGGCCGAATAATGGAGCGTCATTCAGGATTTCCGGGCTGCCCCTGCAATCAGGGGCGGCCCTTCGGCAGACGCTGCCCGCAGTCACACATTTCTAAATCCGACGGCTATGGAATGGAAAGATAAGATCGCGCGGCTATTCCGCCGCAAGCCGGACTGGAAAAAGGAGCATCGACGCACGCTCATTGCACGTCATGCTGAAAACCTGCTCCGGGAACGGGATATACGCAGTATGACGGATCTCGTGCGACGGCACCGGAAATCGGATCTGACCATTGCCGGAATCGGACTGACAATGAATACAGCGACATCCCGCTTTCTCAGGACGCCCGAAGATGCGGCGGGAAAAGATATGCTGGAGCTGATGGATGCCCTGCGCAGGACATCGTTTGCGAAAAAGATCGGGCGCCGCCTCGCGGATGTTCCGGCAGACACCGCCCACTCCCTGCACGGCCTGCTGGCCATGCACACCTTTCTCTTGGATGCTTATCTGGAGCAGCATCCCGACAGCAAGCTCCAGCAGCCTCCGATGGACGAGGTGCAGGCAGCAGCGCATATCGTAGACCGGCAGTTCCGCGCCGAGACATTCCGCGAGCTGCGCCATCTGGCAGAAACGAGAGGACGTTATATGCCCTCCTGTTACGTCGTACGCCTCTACGACTGGGACGCCGACATGGGCCGGTTGCAGAAGATGCGCGGGCGGCTGGACGGCCCGGCATGTCCGGAAGCTCCGCAGCAGGTTCAGCAGCTTCGGGAGCGAATCTGGAAGACCGAGAACCGTATGGTGCGGGAAGCCGAAAAGGTGCTGGAGAGCGATCCGGAAATTCCCCTGCGGCAAACCTACATCGAGAAACTCGATGCCGAGTTGCAGACCTTAGGATGGTTAGCACGCTTCCCGGAAAAAGTCGATAGCCCTTATATCAACCGGCAGCTGCTCGACAAATACGGTATCGAGCCGGGCATCCCCCGCGAAGAGCAGTCCCGGCAGGCCGAAAAAGCCTTCCGCGAGCTGGACGCACGGCTCGTACGCATGACCGGACGGCAGTCCTACGCCGACGATCTGTTCGAGTCCCTGCGACGGAAAGGGCCGAAGCCGGAGAAACATGCCTCCGGAGTGCGGCAGAAAGAGATCGATTCTACAAGGAAAGAGCAAACCGGACAACCGGCTTCGGGTCGGCGGATAAAGCGGTGATGCCCGTCTTCGGGTGAATATCCTCAATAACACAATCAATTCAAGCATGAAACAGAAAATTATCCTGCTGTGTCTGTGCCTCTTCTGCACGGGCCGCAGCACATACGCCCAGTGGGTCGTCTCGGATCCCACGAACCTCGCGCAGGGCATCGTCAACTCCACCAAGCAGGTCGTCGAAGCCGCCAAGAACGGCCAGACCATGTTGCAAAGTTTTCAGGAAACCGTGAAGATTTATGAGCAGGGGAAGCGATACTACGACGCCCTGAAATCCGTCAGCAACCTCGTCCGCTCGGCCCGCAAGGTGCAGCAGTGCATCCTGCTCGTGGGCGAAATCTCGGACATCTATGTAGACGGGTATCGCCGCATGGTCGGCGACGAGAACTTCACGCCCGCGGAGCTCGCGGCCATCGCCGCAGGCTACGCCCGCATCATCGAGGAGTCGGCCGGGGAATTGAAGGAGCTGCAGGACATCGTGAACCCTACGGACATGTCCCTGACGGACAAGGACCGTATCGACGTAGTGCAGCGCGTCTACGGCGTCCTGCGGCGCCACCGCGATCTGGCACGCTACTACACGCGCAAGAACATCTCCATATCCCTGCTGCGGGCCGCCCGGAAACGGGACATGGAGGGCGTGCTCTCATTGTACGGAACCGACGAACAACGTTACTGGTAGCCGACGATGGTACACATGCTTTCCCTTACGGAGAATCTGCACACAATTCTCCGGGTGTTATACGACGATATGATGGTGCTGTGTTATCCGATGTCGCAGGTCGCAATGGCCATCGCAGGAATCGGGGCGCTACTCTACATCGCCTACCGCGTCTGGCAGTCGATGGCCCAAGCCGAACCTATCGACCTCTTTCCCCTTATGCGGCCCTTCGCCGTCGGCATCTGCATCCTATTCTTTCCGACGCTCGTGCTGGGAAGCCTGAACGGCATTCTCTCACCGCTTGTAAAGGCCACGCATTCGCTTATGGCCGGGCAGACGCTCGACATGGAACAATGGCAGGAGCGGCGTGAGCGGCTCGAACTCGAAGGCCGCGAGCAGATGCCTCCGGACAGCTACTACGCCGAGGACGAGGAGATGGAGCGCGAGCTCAGCGAGCTGGGCGTGGACGACCAGACACAGCAGACACTCGACCGCATGAACGAGGAGCGCTCCTCATGGTCGGTGAAGGGGCTCATCTTCAAAGGCTTAGCGTGGATACTCGAACTGCTCTTCGCGGCCGCGAGCGTTATCCTCGACGTGCTGAGGACTTTTTATCTGGTCGTGCTGTCGCTGCTGGGGCCGATCGCCTTCGCCATCTCCGTGTTCGACGGATTCCAGTCCACGCTGACGCAATGGCTCACGAAGTATGTCTCGATCTACCTGTGGCTGCCGATCTCGGACCTTTTCTCGGCGATCATCGCACGTCTGCAAACCCTTTCGATGCGCCACGACGCCGACCTGATGGCCGAAGGCTACAACTGGTATGTGGACTGGTCGAACAGCCTGAACCTGATCTTCATGCTCGTGGCCGTGTGCGGATACCTCTGCATCCCCTCGATCGCCTCGTGGGTCGTGCAGGCGAACGGATTCGCCGCTTATAACAAAACCGTCTCGAAGATGACCTCGCTCGTAAGCGCCGGAGCCGGATGGACGGCCGGCAAAGCATGGGCCGGGGCCAAAGGCGCCGGCTCGGCGGCATTATCGGGCGGTAAGGCCGTGGGACGCGGCATCATGAACGGCGCCCGGCTTATTTTCAGAAAATAAAATAACCCGTTATTATGGAATTCAAGTGTTTAACGAACATCGAAACATCGTTTCGGCAGCTGCGCATGTACGCGCTCGTCTTCGCCGGAGTCTGCGCCGTCGTTACCGTGGCGGCGGTCTGGATGTCCTACTCTTTCGCCGAACGGCAGCGGCAGAAGATCTACGTGCTGGACAACGGACGCTCGCTGATGGTGGCGCTCTCGCAGGACCTCGCACAGAATCGTCCCGTAGAGGCCCGTGAACATGTGCGGCGCTTCCACGAGCTCTTCTTCACCCTCTCGCCCGACAAGGCAGCCATCGAGTCCAATGTCGGACGCGCCTTGCAGATGGCCGACAAAAGCGCCTTATCCTACTACAAGGTTCTGCAGGAGAAGGGCTTCTTCAACCGCCTGATCGCGGGCAATGTTTCGCAGATGGTCAAAGTGGACAGCATCCGCTGCAATTTCGACCATTATCCTTACGAGGTTACAACCTTTGCCCGGCAGCGTATTCTGCGCGAGAGCACCGTCACGGAGCGGTCGCTCGTCACGACATGCCGTCTGGTGAACGTCTCCCGCTCGGACAACAACCCGCAGGGCTTTATGGTCGAGGCGCTGAACATCGTCGAGAACAAAGACATTGCGACCTATGACCGCTAAACCGCATTCCCTGCGCTGCCGCATCCGTTGGGTGCGGCGGTCGCTGCGGCGCCGGCACGACACGCTCGCGCCCTGCATCCGGGAACGGATCGTACTCGCGGCGCTCGTCCTGCTTCTCTTCCTTTACCTTTGGCTCCTGTTCGCAGCGGACATGGGATCGGAGTTAGAGATCGGACATCCCGAATTATTACATCTTAAACCGTAAACCATTATGACAGAAAACAAGAATCCATGCAGCGACCCTTCGGCGGAGTTCGAACGGCAGCGCAAACGCAAGGTACTGCTCTTCACGGCGATCCTCGGATGCATCTTCTTCGTCGTGCTGTGGTTCATATTCCGGCCTGCGCCCGTCAAGCCCCAAGAGGGGGCCGCGGGGATCAATACGTCGGTCCCGGACGGCAAGGCGCAGGCCACCGTCGGAGACAAACGCAAAGCCGCGGAACAGCTCCGCAGCGAGGAGCAGCAGCAGAGACGCATGATGACACTCGGCGACAACTCGTTCTCGCTGCTGGACGACGGGCTCAAACCTGCCGAGGAGCCTGCACCGGCGGACAACCCCGCACTGCGGGCCTCCGAGGCCAACCGGGCCATGCAGCGGCAGGTGCAGGGCTTCTACGCCGCTCCGCAGCGCAATGCCGAGGTCGAAGCCCTGAAAGAGCAGGTCGCAGCCCTGCAATCCCAGCTCGACGCCGAGCGGCAGCAGCCCGATCCGCTGGAACTGGCCGAGGAGCAGTACAAGCTCGCCCGGAAGTATCTCGGCGGCGGAGTGGCCGTAGATGAAGAAACTGTTGAGCCGACGAAGCAGCGGAAGGATTCGCGCCTGTCGGTCATGCGGCCCGTTCGGGAAGGTGAGGTCGAAGCCTCGACACTCGACACGCGGGCGGATTTCACCATCGAACGTAACTTGGGATTTCTCACGGCGGCAGGTGATGTCGCGCATGCCGACATTCCGACTGTCAGGGCTTGTGTCGCTCAGACGCAAATCATACGTGCCGGAAGCACCGTGCAACTGCGGTTGCTGGAAGCCGTGCGTATCGACGGAGTGACCATTCCCCGTTATACGCCGCTATACGGTCTTGCGACGATCTCCGGAATGCGGCTGCAAGTCACGGTGTCGTCCGTCGAATACGGCGGACGGATCTTCGCCGTCGAAGCCGTGGCTTACGACCTCGACGGCCAGCCGGGGCTCAACGTCCCGAACTCCCGCGAGCGGACGGCCCTCAAAGAGGCGCTGGCGTCTGTCGGGCAGACAGCCGGCACGAGCGTAAACGTCACCCGTTCGGCCGGGCAGCAGGTCCTTTCGGAGCTGGCGCGCGGAGGATTGCAGGCTTCGTCGCAGTATGTCGCCGGGAAGCTCCGCGAGGTGAAGATAACCCTCAAAGCCAACCATCAGCTATTATTGATTTCAAAAGAATAGAACACACATGAAAAGAGACCTTATTTATCTGACCCTGATTGTTTCCGCAATCTGGGCCGCACACGCTACGGCGAAGGCCGTGCAGGACGGGCCGCAGCAGATCGAACCCCGAAAGATCGAAGCGGGATTCACCAAGACTGTACACATCCTCTTCCCGTCGCCCGTCACGTATATCGACATCGGCTCGATGGACATCATAGCAGGCAAGGCCGACGGGGCCGAAAACGTCGTGCGGGTGAAGGCGGCCGTGCGGAATTTCGCAGCAGAAACAAACCTGACGGTCATCACCGAAGACGGCGGATTTTTCACGTTCGATGTCCACTATGCCGAGAACCCGGTTGTCTCGACCCTCAATCTTACAGTGCAGGAACCGCAGACGGAAGGTGTGAAGAAACCGGCTGCCGCAGACGATCCGCAGCCGACGGCTTCCGAGGGCCTGGTGCTGCTGCGCGAAGTAGGCCGCGAAAAGCCCGCAACCGTAAAACGCATGTTGAGCGACATATACCGCCAAAACCGTACGGACGTGAAGGGCATTCGTGCGAAGAAGTACGGCATTGAAGTCGAAGTGTTGGGGATTTACGTGTTCAATGACGTGATATACATTCACACCTGCATCTCGAACGACACGAACATCTCCTTCGAGGTGGATGCGCGGCGGTTCATCGTAGCGGATCGCAAACTCGCCAAGCGTACGGCACAACAGCAGACATCGCTCGAAATCCTGCGCGTATGCAACGATCCGGCAGTTGTAAGGGGGCACCAGCGTCAGCGGACGGTATTCGCGCTGCCCAAGCTTACGATCCCCGACGACAAGGTGCTTTTGCTGGAAATCGTCGAGAAAAACGGAGCCCGCCATCAGACGGTGGAGATACCCGCAGGGGAATTGTTGGATGCGAAACTCCTGTAAAGAGACAGGCGGTCGAACCCGATGCGGAAGTTTTTATGCAGCAGTGGGAATGTTTCGAATCCGTGCGGCGATCTTACAGGAGCACTTTGCAAGAGGATATTCAGACGTGGTTCCGCACGCTGCGGCTCTGAAAGGCTGTTCGTTTCCGAACAATCAGACACCCCGGTACGGTTTTCAGACCGTACCGGGGTGTCTTTCATGCAGCTTGAGGAAACTCAATATTCATCTTCGTTGAAGAAGAAATCGTCCTTGGAGGGGTAGTCGGGCCAGATGTCTTCGATAGATTCGTAGATTTCACCCTCGTCTTCTATCTCCTGCAGGTTTTCGAGCACTTCGAGCGGCGCACCCGAACGTACTGCATAGTCGATGAGTTCATCTTTCGTTGCGGGCCAGGGGGCATCTTCGAGTTTCGATGCCAGTTCAAGTGTCCAATACATGATTCGGTAAAGTTTTATCTCTCTGAATTTTCCGGAAAAACAAGGCTTTTCCTTACAGGGATGCAAAGGTAAAGCAAAAAAACGATGCCCGCAAACGGAACGATCCCCACGGCCTACATTCCGGACGTTCGAATGTCCTAACATCCGATTTCTACGGATGTGTCCGGCGTATAGGACTATGCGGTATCCCGGGGAGAAGAACCGAAAATCGCAACGAGAATTCCGATCCCCGCAAAGGTTCGTGAATCCGAACCGGAGATATGTCGCCGCCCGAGGTATCCGGGAAGACAGCATGCCGCCGTACAGCCGCCGACGGACTTTTTCCAGACACTGACAGCGTCGTAAAGAATTTCCGCAATGTAAAATCGGATATTATCCGGTATAACCTATATGGAATTTTCGTATCTTTATGGAAACCTAAAACCTATCGAATCATGAAATTCTTCATCGACACAGCCAATTTGGAGCAGATCCGCAAGGCGCACGAACTGGGCGTTCTGGACGGCGTAACGACCAATCCTTCTCTGATGGCCAAAGAGAACATCCGGGGTACGGAGAACTGCAACCGTCATTACGTTGAAATCTGTAACATCGTCGAAGGGGACGTGAGCGCCGAGGTCATAGCCACCGACTTCGAAGGAATGGTGCGAGAGGGTGAGGCGCTGGCGGCGCTGCATCCCCGCATCGTCGTGAAACTGCCCTGCACGGCCGCAGGAATACGGGCCGTGAAATATTTCGCGGCGAAGAATATCCGGACGAACTGCACGCTGGTATTCTCCGTGGGGCAGGCGCTGTTGGCGGCAAAGGCCGGAGCGACCTACGTATCTCCGTTCGTGGGACGTCTCGACGACATCTCCGAAGACGGCGTAGCATTGGTAGCCCACATCGTGAAGGTCTACCGCACCTACGGTTACAAAACGCAGGTGCTGGCCGCTTCGATCCGTCATACGCAGCATATTATCCAGTGTCTCGATGCGGGCGCCGATGTGGCGACATGCCCCCTTGCGGCAATCGAAGGGCTGCTCAGACATCCGCTGACGGACAGCGGGCTGGAGAAGTTCCTCGCAGACCATGCACGCCTGAATGCCTGACGGGTCACCGGCAGCGATAAAACGGCAACGCCCCGATTCGAACATCCGAATCGGGGCGTTGTGGCAATCATTTCTTTTCCAAAAGCCGCTGGAAGGCGGGAGAAGGCTTAAATGCAGGAATGTCGTGTGCCGGAATTTTGATCGTCGTATTCTTCGTAATGTTACGCGCCGTCTTTTCTTTGCGATGCTTAATCAGGAACGTACCAAAACCGCGGAGGAAAACGTTTTCCTTGCGGATCTGTGCGGCTCGCACCTCTTCCATGAAACCTTCCACGACGGCTAAAACGGTTGCGGCCTCGACGCCCGTTTCCCGGGCGATCTGCTTTATGATATCTGCTTTGGTCATGTTTTGTAAGTTTTTATCCGATAAAGGTAAACAAACTTTTGAGCTTAAAAAAACTCATCGGCAGTCCAACGATTATACCAACAGGTTTATTGTATTGCCGCAGGACGGCACATAATGATAATTAGAAAGTAAAATCCGGGTTCGGACATTTTTAACTTGGATACGGATTCATCTCTTCCGGCCCCGTTTCATAGAGGTCGTATCCTTGTCCTCCGCTACGGGAAGTTTCTGTTCTTTTAACGGCCACTGCGAAAAAATATGCTCTTGGCGGACTGTCATCTCTTTCAGTCGTCGGGCGATCTGCTTCCAGTCGTATTCGAAATTCAGCATGACGATATCCTCACCGAAATCGATGTCATCGAAATATGTGAGTGCCTTGAACGGGCGGATGACATTTGCCTGCGGAAATTTTCGTTCGTAGCATTTGAGCATCTCATAAAACGGGATGCGGGTGGACAGACAGGCGATATCCACGAAATCTTTGAGCCGCGAACCGTCGTCGGCTATCGCAGACAGCTTCATGGCGACGATATCCTCGATGCTGTATAAACGGATTCCGGATTCCGCATAGGGCTGCCGGAGATATGCATATTTGTGAGCTATGCAGTCGATCTTAACGCCGTCGATCATGCCTTTCAGCGTGTCGGGGCGCCTGAAGGCCGTTTGGAATCCGTATCGCTGCGAAAGAAACGCTTCGAGTTCCCCGGCGTCGAACGACTCCGGAGTGAACAGATCCAGATCGACACTCACACGATGCCCCAGATATAAGGCCAAAGCCGTACCTCCGGCCAGATTGAACGCCGCAAGCCGGGGCTCGGCCTCCAACTGTTTCAACAACCCAAGTGTCTGCGGCGCAACTGTCTGCGTGTGTAACATCTCAATTCCTCTTTTTTAAGGCCGAAAGCCGTACATACGAAATTCATATCCTGCGCCGAGAGTGTCGGAACCTCTTTGATAATTTCCCGGAAGCCTTCGATGCCTCCGTAGAGGTCGAACGCCGCGAAGTAGTCCCGGAGCCATCCCCGTTCTATGATGCGCTGCACGACGACCTTACGCGAACGCTGCCAGTCGAACTGCGTCAAGTCATAGTCCCAAAGTAATGTCTTTGAGACCTTGCAGCAGCCTTTATTTCGGATATAGTCATCGAATATGGTCATGGGCCGGAGTTCGTTTCGCTTTACAAATATACGAATTATCCTGATGATATGCAATTTCCGTGCTTTGTCCGGCATACGCCTTCAAGAGTTGTGTCTTATCGCTCGTCATTCGCCGCAGCAAACATGGGACAAATCGGATATACACTCCCCGACGAAGGTCGGATACGGTGGTACGGACATCTCCGAACCGATTGTCCCTGTCTGCAGCATAGCGCAAAATTTTCATACGCATAAATAACCGGTTTTTCAGGTGTGGGTCGCCCAGCCGTGAAAGGGACGGTCGATAAAACAGCACGACCGATCCGGACATCCATGATAAACCAATCCGCCGACAACGCCCAGACTTCCGTCGGGATAGCGTTCCTTGAAGAGGAACGAATAGGGCGCGAAGTCCCTGTAAAGTTCTATCTCGCACGGATGATGGGGATTTTGCTCCCAGCGTTCGAGCCGTTGCAGACACTCTTCGAGCGTCTTGTCGCCGATACTCTCGGCGTATTGCACTACCTTATCGTAGTGCTCCTGACACATGATTTTCATAATAATCAAATCTTAGAATTTTGTTTATTTCCCCATTTCGGGGTGTTGTTCCAGAAAGAGCATCCGCTGCCGGATATAATGCAGCAGCGGTTCTCCGTCGCCGACAGATTCCATAATGTTGTTCGTTCCGCCAATATCCTTCAGCACTTTCAATGAGAAAGAATTGTGTATCTGCCCCGAATCGAACTGCAAGTCGTGTCCGGACTCGGTAAAGGTGATGCAGACAGGTCTTCCCCGCTTCGTTCTGCCGAAAACCGTGATAGCACCACGCAGGTCTGTCGGATAGAACCCGTCGTTGTTCTCCCAGTCGATCTCAGGAGTCAGGCGGGCGATCTCCGCCATGACCGGCCGAAGCAGCCCTTCCGTCCAATGCGGATTATTCAGCCGCTCCCGTTCCTGCTTCAGATGTTCAATCTCCCAATCGATCTCCTTGCGGCGCTTGTCGCACTGCGTTTTATGCAGGCGGTAACGTGTAATGATATTCTCAATAGCATTCATCTTTTCAGGTATATTATGCATACCAACTGCACCGCAGGGGCTGCCCGCCCCATTTCCACGCAGTACGGTATGAGTCGATGCGGATATAATTTTTCGACAGACGGTGCGTATGGGTCTTGCCCTTGAAAACATCGGGCAGCGGGACGGTCGTTCCGCACATATAGCCGTCTTCGGTAGTTCGCTGGTCGAGCTGCCGCAGGTCTACCGCGCTGCCGCGGATCGCTATGACCTGATAGAAGTCGATATTGGTCTGCTCCCAGCCCCACGATGCATAAAGTATGTCACCGACGCGCAGCGAACGGCGGAACTCCTCACTCGACCGCGCTACGGCTTCGTCATGGCGGCGGAACCGCTCGGCCTCCTGCCGGATACGCTCCATAGCTTTGTCGTATTCTTCCGGGGTGTGGGCCTTGTAGACATACCGGGGGCGCTACATCCCCGGCGTCCATGCCGCGATACAACGGCCGTTACGGCCCTGAAACCGGACAAGCGAGATATTATAGATCAATTCGGGAGCGAAGCCCGTCCCCTGAGCGAGACGCTCGGCGTTCTTGTTGATGCGATAGGTTTTCATTGTTTCTGAGATTTAAGATTTTGGGTATCTTCTTCTACGATTCGGAAGTTTTCGGGATTCCAGCCCTTTGCGACCAGCGCGGCTTGCGCGTCGAGGACGCTCGGAAAGATGCGGCGCCTCTGCCGCGAAAAAGAGATGTATCCGACATAAATACGCCGCACAGGGCTTCTTTGATATTCGAGGTGGCAGCGGCACGGAACGGGCCGATAGTGCAGGAAGCCCCGCATGCGCAGCAGCAGGCCACGTTCGTACTCCTTGTCCTCGCGGCAGCGTTCCCACGCCTCGTATTTGTCGATGCCGTCGGTCAGCAGCGTGTAACCGACAGCCCGGTCATAGCGGGTTCGGCCCTGCCAAAGGCCCTTGAAAAAAAGCGACAGCAGTTCCAGTTCGAGCGTCGGACGGCCTTTCGTGCGCAGCGTTTCTGTCAGGGATACGACCTCGTCGTAACGGAAGTCGAGCGGGCGGATGTTGTTCGCCGCCATGCGCACCATCACCCGCAGGTCGGGGGTAATAGTGATACGTGTTATAATCTGATAGCTCATAATGATATGCAATTAAAAGACCGCAGCTTTAGGGCTGCGGCCTGATTTGACAATACGTGAAGTGTCGTGTTATTTCGGATTGGTCGTGTCCCGGAGCTTCAATCCGAAATCGCCGCAGGCCGTACGCAGATCTTCGCTGAACTTGCTGCTCTCGCAATAATAATCGCCCATCCGTCCGGCCAACTCCTGCAGATCGCTGTCTGTAATCGTCGCAGTATCGTATCCGTGTCTTTCGAGTACCGCACGGTTCAGAAAGGCGATGTCGAACTCCGCATTCGGATCGTCCTTGTTCGGAACGCTTTGCAGCTTCTCAGCGGTGAACCTGTAAATCTCGTCGAGGAACTCCTTCTCCGTCCAATCCGTATCCTCATGCTGCCGGGAGAACTCGTCGCCCCAGGCAATGAGCGTCGCGGCCGTATCGCGGGAGTTGTCCGAGGGCCGGAATTTCCTGCGCCCAGCTTCATAGGCGATATCGACCAGCGCCTCGGCATAGTCGCGCAGGGACACATTGCCCGGAAGCGCTGCGGACTGCCTTTTCATAAAGGCAGTAATGGCCTCGGCATAGATCCGAAGCTGCAAACGGTCGCGCTCCGCGGCGGCTTCGTCGCGGTTCAGCCCGAATTCCGGGGATTCATGGCCATCGAGGAAGTTCTGCAATTCACCCAGCCGGAAAACGTCGTAGCGCGTAGGATATTCCGGCAGGCAGCGTTCCACAAAATCTTCCGTAAGATCGCTTGTCGTCTGCGGCGCAGCTTCGGCGGACGGGATGAAATCGTATTCTTCCAGCCATTCGACGATGCCTTGCAGGGTATCGCAGGAGAGATTTTCAAGCGGAAGCGGGAAATCATCCCCGCCGTTCATCAGGCAGACGGGAGTCAGCCCGTCCTCACAAAATTCGAGGGAGATTACATTGCGATAAAGACCGTCGTATCTGATTGTAAGGGGCGACTCGTAATACTCTTCATAGGCGAGGCCGTCCGTATCTGCCAGCCTCTCGCGGTCTGTCGCATCGGCCGAATAGGTTCCCAGGCGCCCTTGCCGGCTGGCGATGACCGAGCGGATCACACCGATCTGATAAGTGCGCAGTTTTTCGAGTGTTTCTTTGTTTTTCATAATCATAGAGAATCAAGTTATTTATAAGAAAATTCCGGTCTGACGAAATAACAGACCGTGGTGTGCCGCCCGTGATCCTTAACGAGTTTTACGGGTTGGGGCGCGTTGTAGATGCGCCGCTCTGTAACGGGAGCATCGAGCGCATCCCATTTCTCTTGCGATACGGCGGTCTGCTCGTCCCGATAGCACCAGACGATGACGGATTTCGGGTAGGGAGCTGCGAATGCGGTTCCTTCGTAATCAGAAAGAAACATTTGAAATTCCTTCTCCGTCCGAAACGAAATGCAGTCGCCCCGGTAAAGATCGCTGCTTCGGCACTCCGTATCCTTGTAAAGGCTGATCTTGCGCCATTTCTCGGTCGAGAAATCGCCGTAAAGCGATTCCGGTTCCCGGTATTCCCACAACGGCACCTCGGCGCAGAACCGGACGACTCCGTTGCCGCAGGCGCCGCAATGTCCCCAAGCACAGAAATCCCCCGGCACAGCACCGGAAGGCTTCAGCTCTTGCGGCATCACGGCTGTAAAAAGGCCCTCCGCTGACCGCGCAGCCGATGCCGCCGGCTGTCATCCACACGAAGGGAACGTATGGGCACAGGCAGATCGAGCGCGTTCCATCTTCACGGACAGCCTCGATCAGGGCGTTGCCGTGGAAGTCACCGTGGCGCGTGGTATAGCGCACCCGGTCGCCGACCTGCGGGACACGTGGGTTGCGGGTGCGTTCGATATGACGCACCAAAGCATTGGCGGCATCTACATCCGCCTGCGTCAGGTGGTGTTCATGGTCGTAAAGCGTATTCATCGACAGCAGCGTTTCGCAGCTGTACCGATCTTCGGCTTTGGATTGTTGCATATTGCTGATAATGAAAGCGCCGCGGCCCAAAGGTCGCGGCGCGGGTTGAACAATCGTTTATATTCGGTTTTTGGATCAGGCGGCTTCGGCCGGAATCGCTCCCGGGGGTGCCGGCTCCTGTTCGCAGGCCAGCCGTTCGGAGATCATCCGCGCGGCACGGTTCACGTCCGTGAGGATGTCGAACAGGTAGGTCGGCTCTTTATGGAACTCCGCCAGCCAGTCCTTGATATAGGCGGCGCTCTCCTCACGAGGCGTCGTAGCGAAGCCCAGCATCGCACCGCACAAAGCCGCCGTAAGTTCGGCGACCAACTCTTCGCGGATGTAGTCGGCATCTCCGTAGCAAGCGCCAAAAGGACGGTTCAGACGCTCCGCATGCCCCGTACTGTGCGTGACCTCGTGAAGAAGCGTGGTCCAAAAGGCCGCACTCTCCGGAAACTGCCGTTTTTCGGGGCAGACGATCCGGTCGAGCGTCGGTGAATAGGACGCCCTGTTGCCGGATTTGAGCAGGATGGGACAGAGCCACGACTGCTCCGCCAGCATCCGATCGAGCACCTCGCATGTCAGACCGTCCGAGTAGTCTTTCGGCCCGGTCGGTGTCGTAAGCGAAGCGTAGCGCTCCGGCTGCTGTTCCGACATATCCGTCTGGTCGATGTTGAAGACCGGGTAATAGCGCATCACGGGCAGCACGTCGTATTGCCGCCGCTGCTCCTGCGGCAGGCGGTAATAGTCCGCCAACTCAATCTTCTTGCGGGTCTCCTTATGGCGGATATACAGCTTCCAGAAGAAGACCGGGAACGAACCGGAGCCTTTGAGGATGTTCAGACCCTCCTCCTTGGCCTGCTTGAACGTCATAAAAAGCGGCGTACTGTAGCCTGCGATCTCCGAGAGGAACAGCAGCATCAGGATATTCCCGCCCCGGTAGGGCGTGCCGCGCAGATTGCGCGGAAGACCGTGCGCAAGGTCGGCGATCCACGGCTTGCGCCACTCCTCGGTGAGCGTCTCCATTTTCTTTATCATCAGCTCCGTCAACTGCGGAGCGATCTTTTCAATCAGATTCTTATTCATGGCTCTTATCTTTACGTTATTCTTCCTCCGGAGCGGTAGCTTGCCGCCAGAGACGGATCTTCTCGTCGTTCGTCCTGCCGTTCCACCACATGTCGCAGGCATCGCGGAAAGCCTTGCGATCATCCTTCGGGCTGAAATTTTCCGGATTCAGTCCGGTGATAATTTCCCGGTCTTCTTCTGTCGTTCCGTCATTCCACCACGGCTCGACCGTATCGGACATCAATTCGCTTTCGCGGATCTGGTACGTGTGCTCTTCGCATCCGTCGCACCACAAATCATCCTGCTCGGGAGCTGCCGGTGCAACTTGTCCCGTATTGCTGTCCACCCATGTTCGGTAGGACACTTCGAGCGAACCGCATTCTTCGCAGCGCCATGGATCGGCGGACGTTTCGACTGCCGGGTTTTCCGGAATGGACTCTTGTTCCGGAATCTCTGAAATCTTATTCATAGCAATAATAATGAAAAGACGGAGCAGGCTATGTCTGCTCCGTCGGTTATTTAGTTCATGTTGTTACTATGCCGCCGTTTTCATCTCCTCCGGCATTCGGGTGTCGGGTTCGATATCGGGATCCAGCGGAATAATAAGCGGCTCCGGCGACGGCTCTGCGTCGGGCATCTCGTCCGGCACCAGATCCGGGAGTTCCTCGGGCTCGAAGTCCGGAGTCTCCTGCATCGAAGCGACCTTTTCTTCCGCTTCGGCTTTTGCCTGCAAAGCATCGATCTGCTCCTGAAGACGGGCTTTGCGACGCTCGTAGACTTTCAGATACTCTTGCTGCACCTTCTGGCTCTGCTCCGTGAAGTTCATATCCGCGAAGCGGCACATCATTCCCGTCAGGAGCGTTTCGTCCGTACAACGAAAGTCCGGAGCCGCCGAGCGGAAGTAGTCCACCAGATACGCGCGGACCAGCGCCGCCTGTTGCTTGGCCGTGATACGTCCCGCCGCGGCAAATTGCTCTCGGTCGGTCAGGTAAGAGCCCTCCTTAGGCCGGAAACCGCACTGACGGAGTTTCGAATCGCTCATCACGCGCTGCATCACGGCGTAGTAGAACATCTGCTGCTCCTCCTTCTGCAAGGGCTTGTTCGCAACCTTCACATCGAGGAAGACACGCTTCATATCGGTCGTGATATGCTCGTAGCAGATTTCCCGGTAACGACGCTCCTGTTGCAACAGCCCCTCCAGCGGCGAAGGCGGAACGACGGTGACGAAGACCTTATGCTCATCGTCCTGCCCCTCGTTTACTGTCACTTCCCGCTCCTCGTCTCCGATCTCTTCGTAGCGGATTTCAATATCGAGGTTGCCGATGACGGCGTATTTGCGCACGCGCCCTTCCGAGATGTCGAACTCCAACTGCTGCGTCTGTTCCGTAAAGCGGATCATCCGGATCTCATGCCTCTCCTGAGCCTCGGCAAAATCCACCTCTGACACGTAATTTTCGGCCTGCGGAACGTCGGGCATCTGCGGAGCTTTGTCGTAGTAACCGGCATTGTATTCCAGTTCTTCGACGTGGTAGCCCTCCTGTTCGAGTGCTTCGAGCACTGCGGCAGGCGTTTCGCCGTCTGTGGCCAGTGTCGTACGCGGATCGTCCTTGAGGAGTTTCACGGCCTTCTGTACCAAAAACTCGTTGTTCTTGCGGATCATGCACTCGCGGTTTTGACAGCCCGCGCAACCGCCCGTACATTCGTCCTTGAACAACACCTGATTGGCCGTATTGTGCTGGCAGGAAAGGCACTCCGTCTTATCGAAGTTGTAGCTTTCCAGCTTGGTCATATAACGCTCGTAGAGCCGCCGGGCGATCTCCTTGATCCGCGCCGTCTTCCACGAGTTGTAACACCCCTCGGCGAAATGATCGTTGTAGACCTCCTGCTGGATGTCGGCGGGATATTTGGCGATCTCTGTAGCGACGCCCACCGAAATCTCCTCTTTGTCGAGCATCCCGGCCAAGGCGTCGATCAGTTCGCAGAGTTTTAGACGCGAGCGGATGTAGGCTTCCGACTTGCCGAACTTGCCCACGAGGCTCTCGACCGTATGCCGTCCCGACTGAAGGGCCCGCTTGTAGGCAGCGGCTTCCTCGCGCGGCCGCACGTCCTCGCGCTGCAGGTTCTCCGTGATGGCGGCATCCTCGGCCTCGGCGTCCGACAACTCCCGGATAAGGGCCGGGATGAATTTCAGGCCCGCCATTGCAGCCGCCCAATAGCGGCGCTCGCCGTAGACGATCTCGAAGCCCTCGTCCCTCGGACGCACGCAGATAGGTTGAAGAACGCCCGACTGTTTGATGCTCTCGGCAAGTTCCAGCAGCGTATCCTCGCGGAAATTCTTGCGGGGATTGTAGGTCGAATTGACGATTTTGTTCAGATCCAGCAGCCGGACATCCGTCTCGGGATGGGCTGCCGGTTGTTCGGCAGGACTGGTTTCTGCGACAGGATTCACAGCTCCGATATCCGTTGCCTGCGGTTCGGCGGGTTTCATGTCGGGACTCCCGGCTGCAACCGGGTCTTGCGCTTGCGCCGCAACGGCCTCGGAAACGGCCGGCGTCCGAACTGCGGTCTTACCGCTCTGCTTCGATTTCGAATTTGCTTTCGCAGTCTGCATAACATGTAACAGTTTTTACCGTGTGTCTCACGTGTTTTCTGCTCGCACGAATTTTATTGTTTTTATCGCGCAAGCAATGAATAATATGTTATGAGGCTTTATATCCCGAACGGATCGGTTGCCTCGGGAAGATTCATAAGCCCGCGGCGCAGGCGCAGGGACGGAAAAATACCGCAGCTCTCGGCGAGGATGATTTTTCCGCCCCGGAGCCGGAGAGGGAGGCCTGGCCGACCGGCCCGGGATTATCTTTCCCGGGGCAACCGGCAGGATAGGTAATTTCCATTTATCTTTGCCGTGACAAACATCGGAAGCAGCAGCTTCGATGTCATATTGAAACCCGTCATTTCTGGGTATAATCGGATCGAAGCATCCGGCAATATCCTGCATTCGGTCGGATTCATCTCCGTTTCCGGTATATATCTCCGGAAAATTTGCCGGTTCCATACGAACAGTTAATTTTGTAATAGATTCAGTTTATCGGAATGCGTAAATCGGTATTCATACTGCTAACGGTTTTCACGGCCTGCCTGCTCTGCAAGGAGTCGGAGAATATGCCGGGCACCTCTCGGAAATTCATGGATGAAACATTCCTAAACCGTGAGGAGGAGAATTTACTTGCCAGGCAATGGCAATGTGAATATATCTATTCCGATTTAAGTTTCACCAGTGTCTTGCCGGAGGCCAAAAAGACACGCTCGACCGTATCCATGTTCCGGCACGGAGCCCATAGGCGCTTGCGTGCCACGGTTTTATCAATGTGTTGCGTCACATACGGGATTTCGGGCGTCGCAGGACTCGCAGCAAGGGTACACGGAAAAGGTTTCGTGGCCGGCCTACATGCCGTAGACTATTACGTCTATCGCCTGCACCGGCTCATTATTTAGCCATATGGCAAGAAGACTCGCAAAGGCCGGGTAAAAACATGGAATGTCCGGAAAACGGGAAAGTTGTATGTCCTGTTTTCGGGGGGAATAAAATGCCCGGCTGTCTCACGCTCGAAATTCGTTTTTTATACGTGTCGCCCCGATGCATATACGATAAATATCGCTCCGGACGGCTCTGTTCTTTCGGAGAATCCTAAAGATGGAGATTTACGATGTACCGATATGCTGACGCGTTCCGTTGTTCACGACGGAATTTTTTATGTTTTGAAGAGAGCTGTCGTGATCTCACACAACGGCCTGTACGGGTAGATGAAAAGTGTCTTTGGAGGGAGTTTTCGGTATTCCCATATGACGGTATAAACACTCCGGACACCGTTTCCCAACAGTATCCGGAGCTGACAAAATTGTGCTTGCGGTATTTTGCACAGGATAAAAATACGGATTCTTTTCGAAAGCAGCAAGCCGTGCCCCGGTTTTTCAGCTTCCGGCGGTTCATCCTCGAGAATTTGCGTTTCTTATATCGCCGCCCGTTTTAGCAATTTTTCCCGCGGGCCGATATTCGGTTTGTATATTTTAATAGACCGAAAATAATTATTTTGGAGTCCTGAAAAACATAATCTCCGTAAGCTGTATGGTAGAATTGGATAAAAGCCAAAAGAAAATTGCCCGAACACTCATAAGCCGGGCCTTGGAGCGTGAATGCTGTACCTTTCTGGCGAAACTCAAACGACTCCTGCAGGATGAAAAAGCGCAGTCCTGCCATGAGAAATATTTGGAAATATATAAGAGCATACAGACATTCGACAAAGATATAAGTCGTCAGTATGACGGTCTGAACGGCTCCCGCTATGCTTTGACGGTATTCAGCCTTTTCTATAACGGAATCCTTACGGAGAAGGATCTCTCGGAATTCGACGACAGAACCCGGGAAGCGTTCTTGGAGCACAGACGGCAGTGGAATCTGGAGTTGTAAGCCGGCAGCACGGACATATACCGCATATGAACCCGGCATGCAGAACCCGAAGGAGCCTCGCAGAAAAATTCTTTCGGGAATGGAATGCCGTGCACCGAGGGAACCGGCCGAAAAAAATAGCATCACAAAGCTGTTTTTGTGAAAAAATATCTATTTTTGGATCGTGTTAAACTACTAAATTCCATACGACCATGAATGAACTGGTAAAGACTATCGACGAGCTGTATGCGGCATTCAAGACCGACGCAGAGCTTCAGGCGGGAAAAAACAACAAAGCTGCGGGACTGCGCGCCCGTAAGGTGTCGCTGGAGCTTGAGAAGAAACTCAAGGAATTCCGGAAAACGTCGCTTGCGGCAGCTGCCAAATAGCTCGTTTTCATCGCATGACGCAGGGTGTTCTTTCGAAGGACACCCTTTTTTGTCCCGGCGGTTTCGGCCTTACCGGCGGAGGAAATGACGGCAGCCCTGTCGAAGATTCAGCCCCGGAGTTTCCCGTCGGTCGTCAGGGAGGGATTCAACCGCTCCCGAAGGCTCGTATTGCGTTTCAGCACGGACATATTGTGGACGGCATAGGCCAAGGCTTTCGTCGCACCGATCAGCACGCAGATCTTTTTGGCGCGCGTGATACCCGTATAGATCAGGTTGCGCTGGAGCATCACGAAGTGGGTCATCAGCACCGGCATGACCACAATCGGGTATTCCGACCCCTGCGCCTTATGAATCGTCGTGGCATAGGCCAGCGTCAGTTCGTCGAGCTCCGTGACATCGTACTCGACCCATTTGCCGTCGAAATCGACTTTCAACGTCCTCTCCTCCGTATCCACCTCCCGGATATAACCCAGATCGCCGTTGAACACATCCTTGTCGTAGTTGTTGCGCTGCTGCATCACACGATCGCCCTGACGATAGGTATAGCCGCCGCGATTGAGGCTCGGGCCCGAAGGATTCAGTGCCTGCTGCAACAGCAGGTTCAGGTTCGCGGCGCCCACGACACGGCTGTCATTGTCGAAATATCGCACGGCCAGTGCCGCCATCTGGCGCGCCGTACGGTCGGGGATCAGGTATTGCGAAGCATAGACGCCCTTGCGGCGCTGCCTTTCGCACATTACGTCATAGGGCCAGTTATCGACGCCGTAGAGGAATGGCAGGTCATTGTGCTGCTGCCAATAATCGAGAATCTCCGGCAGCGTATCCGGCCAGTAGAAATTGCGCCGCAGATAGTAATTCTGAAGCGCATAGCGTTTTGTGATTCTTTCAAAGATTTTCATTGGATCAGGTTTTAGGGTTACTCTTCTGCCGCTGCGCCGCAATCCAGTCGGGATTCAGCGTCATACGCCAATCGGGATCGCCATTGCGGTAAGCGAGAAGTTGGGCAGCGTAATCGTGAGCCTCACGGGAATTTTGGGCCCGATAATGAAACATCCATTTCTGACCGCATCGGGGACATTCCCAGACGACCATCGTACCGGCAGAGGTCTCGGCAAGGCCCAGCATACAGGGCACTACGTTATAGTGCGGCGGTTCGAAACCACATTCATAACAGGTATAAATACCGCGGTTATAGCGTCCCTGCGGCGGAACGCGCAGGGACAAAGGAATATCGATCATAATAAGTTATGGTTTAAGTGTTCGTATCTTCAGGCGAAGCCGCGACTCCATCCTCTTGGCAATAGTCGAAGCGCATCAGCTTTGATACACGGGCATACTCCTCGTCGTAATATTTGTCGTATTCCTTTTGAAACTCCTCCTTGTAATGGGTTCCGCTGTCGGGATCGTCAGGGTCATCGGCTTCGACAAATGTTTCGAAAGGTGCATCGTGCGCATTCAGCAGTTGTCCGACGGCCAGATCGCAGGCAATTTCCATAATCGACGAGTTGATCGCGTCCTTATGGTTACGGTAATATTCGTTTAAATTCATGTTTTAGTTGATTATAATGTTCTTGGTTTGAGTTATTCCGGTCGATATCGGAAGGTTGTCCGTGATACAAGTTCCGTCTGCGGCCGAGTAAATCATAACCGTAGGATCTCCGTTATTGTTTTCTATGTCCAGTGGATATTCCGTTCCGGGAATTTGATAAGCAACATCTTCCTGATAGGTCGGATCGTTTGACAGTTCGTCGAGTTGACCGTCTGCACACAGCTCCTTGATCTTCTGGACTGCCGTTTCGAGATTCTCGGCTTCAAAACTGAAATACCGGCAATCTATGACAGTAATTTTTTGATTCCGATAAAATTCATAGCGTTTCATTGCGCGATTATTTGAGGTTAATACTTCGACACTTCCAGTCCTTTTTTCGTCATGCTCATCGAGAAGCCCGCCTCATGGAGCTGTTTCAGTACCGAAGCGTTGCTCTCATGGATAAGAAGCGGATAGACTTGGGAGTAGTTATCGGCAATCGGTGTGTTGAACGACACCGTGATTCGGTTGTTTCGGGTGATGATTTCCAGCGCATGCCGGAAATCGGATTCCTGCATCTTCATTCGAAAGCGTCTTTAATGATTATCGGATACGGGCCGTAGTTCGCATGGGAAGACTTCGGCTTCCGAGTCCGAGGAACAAATCAAAATGATGTCATCCTCAGAAGGCTCTTCTACGTCGTCATTGCCCGAACATACGGTATAATACCCCGAAGTTTCATCGGCAGGATCACGCCAGAAGACACGCTGCCCGGGGTGAAAGACCTGCACGCGCGGCAGCTTCTCCCCGTCGAGGGTCTCCGGAAGAGCGATTACTTCCCGGATTGCAAGCCGGGGATGTTTGTCGAAATGCCAGTCTACCTCGGATTCTTCGCCGAGAGTCGTTTGAATCGCACTCAGAACCGTTCCGCATTGTTCGGAAACAAGACGTGCGGCCTCCTTGCCGGAAGCCGCACGCAGGGTAAAACAGCCGTTGAAGGTATAGCTGACCTTCAGTTTGAATTTTCGTCGCATAGTGTTTAAGAGTTATCGTTGTTGTTTTCAGACCATTCGTCGACTGTCGTCGCGTCATAGATGCCGTACCGGCGTATTTCAGCGTACGCCTGTCCTTCCCGGAGCAGGGGCTGCCGGGAGACGAACGTTCCGGTGAAGTTTGCCAAAGCCAGCGGAACGAGCCACTGAAAATCGCTGCCCCCACCGCCCATGACCTCGCACGAGTGAAAATCGGCGGGAAGGGTTTCGGAATCGAGGCGACACATAGTGAAAAGAGCAGAGATGCCGTTGATCTCGGCCTCGCGGAAATCCCTGATATCCGCGAAAGGAATGGATGATTCGTATGCCATGATATGGAAATGACGCCGCCCGCTCGTTGCGGAGCAGGCGGCAGGTTATTAAAGAAAGATTCGGTACCACGCCCCGAGCAGATAGACATTACCTTCCACATAGAGTGAGTATAAGTCCGTAGAGACAATCCGCAGGAACAGAGTCCTGTCGCCGCGCAGTTTCCCGATCTGGCGCCGGAGCGCTTCGGCGGGAAAGGGTTTGCGCGAGATGAACCGTCCGCGGATCTCTGCCTCCGAGGGGAGGTATTCGTACAAGCGGTAATTGAGCGCCAGCCAGCGAAGGATTTTACGGCGGGTTTTCGCATCGTCCGTCCGCAGTGTGAAACGGTTGAAACAAAGATTGTTCATCGTAAATCGGAGTTAGTTCAGTGACAAGGCCTGACAGAAATAGTCCGTATAATCGAAGTCCAGTCCCAGCCCAGAACAGGCCGTTTCAAGATCGCCGTAGCACAGAGCCCCGGCATCCCGCAGTTCCCGCAGGTTGCGAAGTTCCGCGGTCAAATATTCCTCGGCGCGACGTTCGCCGCAGCGGCACGCAGTGCAGATATTTTCGATAATAATGTTTCGTTCCATAGTCGTTTAAGGTTTAGGTGTGAATTTATTGTCGGAGAGTGCAAGGAAATCGTCGAGCGTGCGGCACCGATAGTCCAAAGAGATCTTTTCGCTGTAATCCGTCTGCCGGATATCGAAAGTATAGGTCAGACCGTTACGAATGATCTGGCCGTGACTTTTGTCATGAACCCAAACCACATCGGACAGAGCCTCCAACCGGTTGCGGTACCCGGTCATTTTGCGTTCGTTCTCCGCATCGATCCGTTCGAGATTCCGGAAACCCTGCGTGAGGTATTCCACCCAGTCGTCGATCTTCTTTTTGGTGAAGACCCCGATACGGTTCGGAGCGGTTTGTTTGTCGAAAGCCTTGCCGTAGGAGTAGTTGTCCGCGTATCGGAAGAACGACCAATCGCAACGGAGCTCGTAATAGGTTTTCGGATAGGTGTATTTGCGGACGAGAAACAGGATACCGTTCCTGCGGAAACCGGTGCAGGCTTCCTCGAAATAGTTCTTCAGGCTGTCTGCGGCGTGTGTAACACGATAGAACAAGGCTGCCTCCGGAACGAACTCCTGCACCGCTTCCAATACGGCCGATGCGCTTTGAATAGCCCGCTCTATGTTATCCTCGGCATTGGCGAGCAGCAGCTCGTCGAAGGTCGACTGATCGATCCACTTTCTCATCGCCGGGCCACCTGCCTGCGGCAGGATTCAGTTTCCCGCAGGTCGTCGTTCAACGTCGGAATAAGGATCGTACACTCGGCATCGGGTCGTCCGAGGAAACATTTCACCTTTACCGATGCCTCCACGCCGTCCCGGGCGTAGGTCTTGAAACGGTAGTCGTAACCCGCTACCGCAATCTCGAATTTCTGATTCTTCATATTCGAAATGGATTTTAGTTTGACATAAGGCCGGCAGATCCCCGCTATGAAAGAGAGAAGCCGGCTTCGGGGCGGGATATTCAGCGACGGCACGGACAAGGCAAATTTTTGAGGGGCGATACGACCCGAAGGGTGGAGATCGTGCCGCAAAAATTTGACGCCGGAACGTGTCCGGCGCTATCTTGCCCCGAGGCCGGCGTTCACAAAGGGATTTTTAATTATTATTCGTGCTGTCTCAAAACAAAAAGAGACTGCTGCGGATGCAGTCAGTCCCTTTCAGCACGAACGGATCAGCGCACCTCGAACTGCGGTATCCGGGAGAGGGTCTTCCGCAGCTTCCGGCGGTAGAAAAGTTCAGTAAGCGCAAGCAACTCGTAGGTATCGTACATCATCTGTCCGTTGACGGTACGGGCGCGGATCATCCGCTTTTTGCGGCATTGTTCGAGCTGGTGACGGTCCAGACCCAGCACCTCGCAGACCTTGCGGGCCGAGAGGAACATCGGGCGGTCGCTGTGGCTCAACAGGTGTTCGAAGAGCAATAGGGATTGTGTCAGCAGGAAATGCGTGCGGAGCAGGTGCTCCAAGGCTCCGGACTCCACCAAATAATACTTGTTAGGCATAGGGTTATGAATTAAAGGTTCCTGATCCGGTTTTTAAGTTCTTTTCGCTGCCGGCACTCCGTGTCGATCCGCTCGACAAAACGGTTTATCTCGGCAGCGGAGAACATAAGACGGCGCCCGAAGTGGAACCCGGTGAGCTGACCGCTGACGCAGTAACGGCGCAACTGACGGTCGCTGATCTTCAGCAGGTCGCAGACCTCGCTCACTTCAAGGACCGGCGTACCGCAAAGCATATTCCGGTGACGTTTCATATAGGCGATATCCTCGCGGATCTCACGAATGATTTCCAAAATCTCATCGAGTCGTTCCATAATCGGGTTGCAGTAGGTTTTCGCCGCAAAGATGCAATGACCGAATAATGAGTTGATACAAGTATGTAAATACATAATATATTTATATACTTTATTGCAAAGTGTCTACACGGAGAATTTCGTTGCCAGTTTCTCCCGGAGCATGGTAACCTCACGGTCGATCATCGGCGGGGTGACTTTCGCATAGATTTGAGTGGTGGTGATATTTTTATGTCCCAGCATCTTCGAAAGCGTCTCCAGACTCACTTCGACAGGCAGATCGTCGTGGCGTACGTGTGCCGGGCAAGGTGGAATGAGAGTTGTTTGTCAATGCCGCACTCCCGGGCGATGTTTTTCAGGCTGTCGTCGATCGAATCGAGTGTAGACATGGCAAAAACACGTCCGTCGCCGGTCAGACCCCGATACTTGTTCAGGATGAACAACGCATAAGGCAGCAACTTGACAACGTATTTGGTTTCGGTCTTCTGGCGGTTGCCGCTGATCCACCACTCGCCCTGCGCATCCTGCTCGATCCGGTCATAGGTCAGCGAGGCCATATCCGCATAGCAGATGCCCGTAAAGCAGGAGAACAGGAACATATCGCGGTTATAGTCCTGACGCTTATACCGCAGCTCGGTAGTCATCATACGCCGGAGTTCATCTTCCGTTAAAAAACTACGTTCCGGATTCGGAGCCGTATATTGATAGAGGGAAAAGGGGTTGCGAGGCATCCAGCCGTTGTTGAACGCGATTTTGACAACGTATTTCAGGCATTTGAGATAACCGCTGACGGTCGTAGGCTTGAGCCCCAGATCGGATTTAAGGTAGACGTGGTATTGCTCGATGAACGACTGTTCCAACTCCGCCAACGGCATATCGCTCACGTTATACTCCTTACGCATGAAAGTCCGCAGATGGTCGATGGATTTATAGTAGCGGTTCCATGTACCGTGGCAGCGGTCGATGCCGACACGTTTCTTGAGGTCGCCGGTGAATTTCTCGAACGCTTCGAGAAGCAGCCGGTATTTCTCTCCGAAGCCGAGATAGGCATTCTTGACCTTTTCGGCCGTAACGTATGACTCCCGGTCGCAGATATCCTGATAGTGCTTGCCGATCTGGGTGCGGATGTTGTCCAGATGACGGTTGATGCGATCCGCTTCGAGACTGCGGCCTTTGGCGCGGCCGCCGCTGACCTCCCAAAGCATCTCCGGAACGGAGAGCTTCGCGCTGAACTGGGCGATGCTACCGTTGACCGTGATGCGACCCATGACAGGGACGACTTTCTGATCTTTGTCTTTGTTCCTTTTAAGGTAGAACAGAACCTTGAACGTGCTGCGCATAAACTCTGCTTTTTAGGGTTGCAAAAATAATTTCAGCAGAGTCGTATGTCAAGATGAATAACGATGCAAGAAACTGAAAATCACGTTTCTATGAATAATAGAGCGAAAGAAACGAGGTAACGATTTGGAAACCGAAACCTCGTTTAACATTACCTTATTCTACTTTTTCTCTAAAACAAAGGCACTGAAGAAAAGTGTATAATTATTTGATTATCTTTTGCTTTACACTTTTTTATACCTCTGTTTTTTATCCCCGGAAATTCGCACGCATTACGGGGATGTTCCGTTATTTCAGGGCCGTGTCGTTCAGTTTCCGGCCGGCGTCTGCCCGACGACCTCGACCCATTCGCCCTTCCGGAGCGCCCGCACCGAGTTGTCGTACATCGCCTCGCAGCAGACCGAGGGGAGGTAGTAGCGGCCCTTGTAGGTCGCCGTGAGTTTGATCGGGATCTCCTTGCTTTCGCCGCTCCGGAGGTCGAAGTAGCTCAAAACCCGGTCGTCGCGGATGTCCTGGTAGGTGACCGTCGAAAGGTCCCGTTCGGAGGTGATCTCCCAGCCTGCCGGGACGATGTGCGTCAGGGCCAGGTCGGCGTAACGCTCGTAGCCGCTGGTGTTCGTGACCGTCACCACGGCGTAGAAGTCCGTCGACACGGCGACCGACCGCGGGTCGAGCGGCGCGCCGTTCATGTCCCGGTAGCGGACGTCGATCTTCAGGCCGCTTGCGGCTTCCGCCTCCTCGCCCTTGCCGGGCGTGTAGCTCTGGCTCACGACCAGATGGAGGCTGCCCGTACCGGTGTTCTTCACTTCGGTTGGGGCGGTGAGCGGCATGGAGGCGATCGACTTGGCGCTTCGGATCGGTTCCCGGCCGATCCGGGCGTCGATCCCCGTCTGTCCCGTGGAGGCGAAATTCGCCAGCGTGTTGAGCATCCAGGCCGTCGACTGCGTACTTAACCACTTGTCCTTCTTCAGGATGTCGGACATTTTGAGCGTCGTGCGGAACGCCGCTTCGCGCTGTCCGAGCAGCGTCTGCGTCATCAGCACGATCGCCATCTGCCGTTCGGGACTGTTATAGGTCCCGTCGTAGGGGTCGGCCTTCGGAGCCGCTGTGCCGGCGGTCTGTGCGGTCAGCTCTTCGGCCACCTTCCGGTTGCCGTCGAGGGCGTAGGCTGCGGCTAGCAGCCATCGCGCGTCGCTGCCGGCCTGCGCCGACCTCTCCCGCAGGCGATTCATGGCGCCCCGGTCGGGCGTGCCGGCCAGTGCGAGGACGTATTGTGCGTAGGCCAGCGTCAGCGGATTGTCGAAGGTGTTGCCGCGCAGGTATTTGAGTGCGCGGTCGAGCGTCGTCCGGTCGACGGCGTAGCCGTATTTCGCGGCTTCGGCCATGAAATGGACCGCATAGGCCGTGCCCCATTCCGAAGGCGAGGTTCCGCCGCTCCAGTAGGCGAATGCGCCGTTAGAGAGCTGATAGCCGCCCAGCCGCGACAGGACGCTCTTGATATTGCGGTCGATGTCCTGCAACATCTCTTCGTCGCACTCGGCTATGGAGTGTAGGTAGAGTTGCGGGAAGGCTCCCGAGGTGATCTGTTCGATGCAGCCGTGGGGGTAGCGCACGAGGTATTCGAGGCGGCGCGAAAGGTCGATCGGAGGAATCGACGAAAGCTCCAGACGGGCCGTTCCGGAGGCTTTCAGGGGCTTGACGGAGACCGTTTCGCCCGGCTGGAGGATGTGCTCTTCCGAGGTCGTGACGTAGGGATTCGGCTCCCGCACGTCGATCTCGATCTCCGAGGCGGAGTTGTCGCCGGAAGAGGCCGCCGAGACGCGGACCTTCCCGATTCCGGTCTGCCGGCCCGCCTTGAGCCGGAAGGTGACGACCTGTTCGCCCTCGTCGCCGAGGAAGACGCTCCGGCTCTGCGGCCCGACCACGGAGAACGCTTCGTTCACGCTCACCCGGACGTCGGTTTTACCGACCCCTTTTTCGAGGGCGAAGACCGTGACCGGAAGTTCGATCTCCTCCTCCGTGGAGACCACGCGGGGCAGGGTCGCCTGCACCAGGAGCGGTTTTTTCACGGCGACCTCTTTCGCCGCGGAGCCGAAGGCGCGGCCGTTGGACGCTACGACCATCACGCGCACCGACCCGAAGTAGGGCGGCAGCGCGATCTTGTGGGTGTTGGTCTTCCCGGCGCCCAGCTTCTCGGCGCCGAGGAACCGCACGACGGGTTTGAACCGCTGCGCCCGGAGCGCTCCGGTGTTCGGCTGCTCGGCGTCGCCGCCGATGGCGAACAGCTGCTCGATGCGGCCGCCGTAGGCGCCGATGACATGGTCGAACAGGTCCCACGTGCGGACGCCCAGCGCTTCGGTGGCGTTGAAATAGAGGTAGGGGTCGGGCGTCCTGAAACGCGTCAGCCCCAGCAGTCCCTCGTCGACCAGCGCCAGCACGTAGCTCATCCGCCTGCCGTTCCGCTCGCGGACCCGGATCGTGATTTCCGACTCGGGTTTCACCGATTCGGGCATCTCGACGACGGGCGCAAGGCGCGTGCCGGCGTCCTCGACCGGAAGCCGCAGAACGCCGAACAGCCTGATCGGCGCGTCGTTGAGCGTGTTGCCGTGGGGTTGGACGAGGGTCACCGAGACGTAGACGTTCGGGGCCATGCCCTCCCTGACGGGAATCTCGAAGGAGGTCTGCCGGTCGGTGCATGCTATCCAGCGGCTTTCGCGGACGAAGCTGCCGCTCTCGACGCTCACCAAGGCCCGGGCGCCCGGGGACGAAGGGATGGTGATCTTCGCCTTGTCGCCCGGCACGTATTTGTCCTTGTCGCGGGCGATGGCCAGGCGTGTCGCGGCGTCGGTCACCGAGGAGATGCCGCCCCGGTGATCGGACGACGACACGCAGACGACGCACGTCGCCGAATGCGCCTGCCGCGCGCCCGTCACGCGGATGAGGTAATAGCCGTAATCGCCCGCACTCCAGCGCATCGTGACCTGTCCCGTGCCGTTCGAGAGGGTGGCCCGCAGGGTTTTGTACTGGGCGTTGAGCGCGCTTTTGGCGTAGCGGGCCTGGGAAGCCGCCGACGAGGCGTCCCACCACCAGTAGGAACTCATCCTGTAAACCGTCACGGTCGCCTCCTCCGTGCCCGTCGCGGGGCGGCCCCGGGCGTCGAGCAGGACGAGCCGCAGCGCATGGCCGCGTTTGCTGTCGAGGTACTCCTCGCCCCAGTCGCTTTGTTGGGCGGTTACGCCGATTCCGAAATAGGCGTCGTAGGGCGAGACGGCCGCGATCTGCTGGTCGACGCTGAAATCGCCGCTCTTTTCGAAGACCTTGACGGTGAATTTGCCGTTCAGCATCCCCGGACTCAACCCTTCCAGCGAGGAGAGCCGGTCGGTGGTCAGTTGCAGCGCGCCGTCGGTGCCGGTCGTGCCGGAGACGATCTCCCGCTCCTCGGGGGCGAACTGCTTCGTGGCGTCGTCGAACGAATAGTCGGGGTAACCCTTGAAGCGCGTCGGAATCTGCGACAGCTGCGCCTGGAGCGTGACTTTCGATCCTGCGGCCGGTGCGCCGTGCAGCCACCGGGCCGTCAGCCGGCCGGTGAACTCCTTCGCGTCGACGGTCTGTCCGTCGCCGAGGCGCATCTCGATCTTCATCCGGTTGGGCTTGACGGCGTCCACGCGGATGTTTTTCTCGAACGTCGCGCCGCCGAAGGTCGCTTTCGCGCGCCAGATTCCCGTGGGGGAGGCGGGCGTCGTCCGTAATTTGAACGTATGGATTCCGTCCGTGGAACCGCTGCTGACCGCCGACTGCACCAACTGCCCGTTGGGGTTGTAGAACTCCAGCGACGCCGGGTGGTTCTCCGGCAGCGGGTTGTCCGAGGCGACGATCAGCGTGAGGTAAATTTCGTCGCCCGGGCGCCAGACGCCCCGTTCGCCGAACAGATAGCCCTTTATCCCCTTCGTGTCGGTCGTGCCGCCCACGTCGAAATTGCTCAACGAAAGCGCCGCGCCCCGCTCCACCCGGACGAAGGCCGCGTCGCCGTTAGCCTCGGCCAGCACCGTGTAGGGTTCGTCCCCGCATTTCAGCACGGCGCGTCCTTCGGAGTCGGTGACGGCTTCGGCCAGCTGCTGGTTCTGGCGGTCGTAGGCCCGGACCTTGCAGCTGCCTTTCGGGCGCGCCGAGACCAGGTCGGTGGTGTAGACGATCAGCTCCCCGTCGCCGCTGCTCTTGCAGATGATGCCGATGTCGGACTGGATGACGACCTTCGACCGCTCGGCGTAGGTCCGGTAGTCGCCGAAATAGTAGTCGTAATCGTTGCTCTCGACCGGAATCAGCGGGTCGACGCCCTTGATTTCGAGCAGGTACATCGACTTCCGGCTGTCGGTGATCAGGCGGCTGAGGTCGAGCGAGTAGCTGTTGGTGCGGTCGAGCCGCGTCGAGGCCTTGTCTCCGAGGTCGATGGTCGTGTCGCGGACGATGCGGGAGACGTACTCCATGTCGGAGAAATAGGTGTCGCCGTAGTAGTTCCGCTGGAAGAATTGCAGCAGGTTGTTGGCGAAGATCTTCCGCACGCGCACCCGCGCCCGGGCGAAGTTCACCGATTCGAACAGCAGGCTCATGCGGTTGGACGAGGGCAGGATGGAGCCTTTGCCCGTGAAGCGGATCGCGGGGGCCTGCGAGGGCAGCGCCGCGGTGAAGGTGTAGCTTTCGTCGAGCCGGCGCCCCGCCTTGTTCTGCACCTCGCGGCTGATTTCGACCTCGTAGTTCCCCGTGAGTTGCGTTTCGGGGTAGATGTAGAGGCGGTTCCGGTCGACCGAGGTCCGGAATTTCGGGTCGAAACGGATCAGGTTCCTGAAATCCTGGTTGGGTTTGAGCGGCTCGGAGAAGGTGACGACCACGGCCAGCGGCTCGGTCTGCACGGTGTGGTCCAGTACGATGTATTCGCCCTTGCGGGGGACCTCCATCTCGACGTTCCGCTTCGGGTCGAGGTCGAAGTCGAGGGTCAGCTTGTAGCTTTCGTCGCTGCGGGTCGGGATGTTTTCGACCCGGTATTTGTGGACCGTGCCGTCCTCCGAATGGGTCCAGGTCACTTCGGGTTTCAGAAGTCCCTTGATCTTGAGCCGCTGCTCCACGTAGTCGTCGGCGGCGTAATCCGACGAGACCGTTTCGCCGACCAGCACGTAGTATTTCAGGTCGTCGCTCTGCTGCAACCAGCAGGGGTTGTAGGAGAAACGCAGTTTCGGCGTCGAGAATTCGAACTCGGCGACGCCTTTGGCCTTTCCGCCGGTGAGTTTCGATGCGTCGAGCGCCACCTTGTAGCGGGTGTCGCTCTTCAGGGGCGATTTCGGGACGATGCGCAGCGTCCGCACGCCCAGCCGGGAAACTTCGACGTCGGCCGACGGGGTGAACGATACGGCGTCCTCCAGGTCGTCTTCGGCCAGTTCGACGCCCTCGCGCAGGGTCACCTGAACCGGCATCCGGACGCCCGACAGTCCGTTGGTCGACGACTCGACGATGTCGCTCGCCGGGCGGCTGCATGCGGCGGACAGCAGGACGATGAGGGCAAACAATGCGGCGCGGAATGGTTTCATGGTGCGTTTTTTTTAGGTAACTTTGCGTTGGATACGGCGGGGTGCGCATATCTTTCACCAAAGATATATAAAATATGTCAAAAATGATGTCGAAAAAAAGAATCTGCCTCCTCGCGGTCGGGCTTACCCTGCTGCTCGCCGCGGGCTTTTCCTCGCCCTGCCGCGGACGCTCTTCGACGAGCCGTTCTCCGCGACGGTGTGGAGCCGCGACGGGCGGCTTCTTTCGGCGAAGGTCGCCCCCGACGGGCAGTGGCGGTTCTTTCCGACGGACAGCGTGCCCGGGAAGTTCCGCACCGCAATCACGACCTACGAGGACAAGCGTTTCGACCGTCATTTCGGAGTCGATCCGCTGGCGCTGGCGCGCGCCGTGGGGCAGAACCTCGCGGCGGGGCGGATCGAGAGCGGCGCCAGCACGCTCACGATGCAGACCATCCGTTTGAGCCGCGGCGGGAAGCCCCGGACCTTTGGCGAAAAGTTCGTCGAAGCGGTGCTGGCGCTGCGGCTCGAAATGCGGTGCAGTAAGGAGGAGATCCTGGCCCTGTATGCCGCCCATGCGCCCTTCGGCGGCAATGTCGTGGGGCTGGAGAGCGCTTCGTGGTACTATTTCGGCCGCAGCGCGCGGGACCTTTCGTGGGCCGAAAGCACCCTGCTCGCCGTGCTGCCCAACGCGCCTTCGCTGATCCACATGAAGCGCAACCGCGAACGGCTGCGCGAGAAGCGCGACAGGCTGCTCGACCGCATCCGGAGCGGCGGGCACATCGACTCCCTGACGTGCGCCCTGGCCAAGCTGGAACCGCTGCCCGAAGCTCCCGAACCGATGCCGATGGAGGCGATGCACCTGCTGGGCAAGATGCGCACGGGGGCGCTGCGCTCGACGCTCGACGCCGACCTTCAGGGGCGGGTGAACGCCTTGGCGCGGCGTTACAACGCGCAGTACCGGGGCAACCGGATCAACAACCTGGCCGTCGTGGTGATGGACGTGCGGAGCGGGGAGGTGCTGGCCTATGCCGGCAACGTCTACGACCCCGGGGACCGGAGTGCGGGAACCGGTGTCGACGTCATCCCCGCGCGGCGCAGCAGCGGCAGCGTGCTCAAACCGATCCTCTACGCCGGGATGCTCGACGACGGCACGGCGCTTCCGACGATGCTTTTCCCCGACGTGCCGACCTATTACAGGGATTTCACGCCGCAGAACTACAACCGCACGTTCGACGGCGCGGTTCCCGCCGACCGGGTGGTCGAGTGTTCGCTCAACGTCCCGTCGGTGCGGATGCTCGACAAATACGGCCGGGAGAATTTTCTGTCGCTGGTGCAGGGGCTGGGTTTCCGCACGATCGACCGCAGCGCCGACCATTACGGGCTGTCGCTGATCCTGGGCGGCGCGGAGATCACGCTGTGGGACCTCACGGCCGCCTATATGCTGATGGCGGCCAAACTCGGCGGGCAGGAGACGATCCGCCGGCCGCACTACGACGCGTCGTCGGCCGAGACCGTTGCGGCCGGCGACATTCCCCTCTCGCGGGGTGCGCTGTGGCTGATGTTCGAGGCGATCAGCCGCGTCACGCGCCCCGAGGAGGAGGGCGAGTGGCAGTATTTCGCCTCGTCGAAGAAGATCGGCTGGAAGACCGGGACGAGCTACGGCAACCGCGACGCATGGGCCGTCGGGGCGACGCCCGACTACGCCGTGGGCGTCTGGGTCGGGAACTGTTCGGGCGAAGGGCGGCCGCTGATGACGGGCGTGGGGTACGCTGCGCCCGTCCTGTTCGAGGTGTTTGGCCTGCTGCCCGGGAGCGAGTGGTTCGCAGAGCCTTACGATGACCTGGAACCCGCCGTGGTCTGCCGCCAGAGCGGATTTCTGGCCTCGCAGGTGTGCCCCGACCGCGATACGCTGATGATTCCGCGGACCGCCGCCCCGGGCGAGGTCTGCCCCTATCACCGGATCGTCAATTTGAGTCCCGACCTGAAATACCGCGTGACGACCGACTGCTGCGATCCGGCCCGTATCGTCCGCAGGCCGATGTTCATTCTGCCGCCCGCGCAGGAGTGGTACTACCGGAGACAGCATCCGGACTACCGCCCGCTGCCGCCGCTGCACCCCGGCCTGTCGGGCCGCGGGGCGGGAAACGACCCCATCGAGATCATCTATCCGCAGCCGGGGCGCGTGCTGGTGGCCCCGAAGTCGCTCGAAGGCCGGCAGCAGAGCCTTGTCTTCACGGCCGTGCACCGCGACCGCAACGCCGTGCTGTTCTGGCATCTCGACGACCGGTATCTCGGCGCGACCTCGCTGGAGCACAAACTTTCGGTCCGGCCCGCTCCCGGGCGTCACCGCCTGACGGTGATCGACGAGCACGGGGCCTCCCGAAGCGTCGCGTTCAGCTGCCGGTAGGGCGGATTTCCGGCGCAGGGCGTCTTCGCCTGACGGATGCTCGCAGACAATCCGGCGTTCCGGGTCCGACGGAAAACGCCGCAGCAAGGGATGATCCCCTGCGGCGGCGTTCGTGTGTTTCCACCGGGGCGGGCGTTATTTCACCCCGAAGCGGTAGATGCAGACCTGCGTGTATTCTTCGCCCGGACGCAGTACGGTCGAGGGGAAGTTGTCGTGGTTGGGGCTGTCGGGATACTTCTGCGTTTCGAGCGCCAGCGATTCGCGGTAGCGCAGCGGTTTGCCGTATTTGCCGTTCGCTTTGCCGTCGAAGAAGTTGCCGCTGTAGAACTGCATGGCGGGCTGGTCGGTCAGCACCTCGATCGTGCGGCCCGAAGCGGGTTCCCAGACCGTGGCTGCCGGCTCGATGCCGTCCGCGGTCTTGCGGTCGAGGACCCAGTTGTGGTCGTAGCCCGCGCCGTTGCGCAGCTGCTCGTTGTCGGCGCCGATGCGCTCGCCGATGGCGTGCGGCTGGCGGAAGTCGAAGGGCGTGCCCGTGACGTCGGCGATCTCTCCGGTGGGGATCAGCACCGAGTCGACCGGCGTGGTGTGGCTGGCGTTGATGGTCATGACGTGGTCGAGGATCGTGCCGTTACCCTCGCCCTTGAGGTTGAAGAAGGGGTGGTGCGAGAGATTCACCACGGTCGGCTTGTCGGTCGTGGCGCTGTAGTCGATCCGGAATTCGTTTTCGGGCGTGAGCGAGTAGGTCATCTCGATTTGCAGGTTGCCCGGAAAACCCTCCTGTCCGTCGGCGTGGAGGTACTTCATCACCAGCTGGTCTTCCGAGGCCGAAACCACGTCCCAGACCACGCGGTCCAGGCCGTCGATTCCGCCGTGGAGCGTCTGGCCGTTGTTGTTGATCGGCAGGTTGTACTCCGTGCCGTCGAGCGTGAAGCTGCCCTTGGCGATGCGGTTGGCGTAGGGTCCCACGACCGCGCCGAGGAAGCGTTCGCCGTCATTGTTGATGTAACGGTCGATCGTCTCGTAGCCGAGCACGATGTCTTCGTAGTCGCCCGCGCGGTCGGGAGTCCAGAGCGACACGACGCGGGCGCCGTAGTTGGTGACCTGCATGGTCACGTCGCCCGCGCGGAGCGTGTAGATTCCGACGGGTTTGCCGTCCGCTTCCGTCTGGAAGGCTTCGTTGCTGAAGAGGGTGATTTTCGGCTCCTGGCTTCCGCAGGCGGCCAGCAGCAGGGCGCATAATGCGATGAAATTTCTTTTCATGGGTCGGTTTTTTGGGTTCTTGTCTGCAAAGTTAATTATTCCGTGCGTTTTGTGGCCGGGCTTTGCCGGGAATTTTCCGCCGAACGGCATTTCCGTGTCGGGATTGCCGCGATTTTAGCGCCGACGGCGGGCGTTTTCCGACGGCGGGCGTCACTGTTTCCCGAAGCCGAGCGCCTGCGCCGATACATCATCCGCTACGACACGATCCGTCCCGCGCATCCCGAACTGCCCTACGGGCAGGGCAAGGAGGGCTTCAAGGCCCCTGCGGAGAGGCGCGTGACCAAACCCTGAAAACCGGGCTCTCCGCAGATAGCGGCAGGAGCGGGAGCATTTTTTGGAAGAACAGCGCTCCCGCACTCTTATCCGGATGATTTCCCGTCCTGATTCTGCCGGATGAAATCCTTCGGGCGCATGCCGAACTGCTTCGTGAAACATTTGGCGAACCACGACATGCTGCTGAATCCGGTCAGGTAGCAGACCTCGCTGATCCGGTATTCGCCGCTGCGGAGCAGCTGCGCGGCCGTTTTCAGCCGTACCAACTGGATGTATTCGTTGGGCGAGACGCCCGTCAGCCCTTTCAGCTTCCGTTGCAGGCTGGAACGGCTCAAGGCCATTTTCTCGGTGAGCAGGTCCACGGAGAGCGTCTCGCAGGTGAGGTTCTCGCGGACGATGCCCGTCAGCTTGTCCAGCCACTGCCGGTCGTTGCGGCCCATATCGTCTTTCTCGTACTGGAATCCGGGCCGCGACGCGAAGTGGTGGAAGGCCCGTTTCCGGTTTTCGAGCAGGCTCTCCACCGTCGCCTTGACGTAACCCAGCGAGAAGGGTTTTTCGATATAGACGTCGGCCCCGTATTCCAGTCCCTTGATCTTCGAGTCCACGGAGTCGACCACCGAGAGCAGGATGAACGGGATGTGGCACAGCATTTCGTCGTTACGGACCTTCATCAACAGGTCGAAACCGTCCATTTCGGGCATCAGGGCGTCGCTGATGATCAGGTCGCAGGCCTGTTGTTCGAGGATGGCGAGGGCTTCGGCGCCGTTTTTCGCCGAAAGGACGCCGTAGGTGTCCTCGAAATTCTTGACCAGAAACTCTCGCAGGTCGGGAGTGTCCTCCACGACCATGATGTGGAAGGGTTTCGTCTCCGGCTGCCGGCCTTCCGGGTTATCGGCCGGTTCGGGGGTGTGTACCCCCCCCCTTCGCAGACCTGGAGACTTGGTCTCCTTATAGGTTCCCCAGCGCACTTCGTCGAAGAAGTTCACCGCCTCGACCGGAAATTCCACGCGGCGCTCGTAGCGTACGGCCTCGCGCATGGCGTCGAGGTCGCCGATCGTGATGCCCGGTATGTGGGCGCGGGCGCGCACCTGGTCGATGAGGTTCTTCGCCGGGGTGAACTCATTCAGCTCGATCAGCGCCTCGGCCCATTGCAGGATGACGTCGGTGTAGCGGATGAGCGGGAAGTCCGTGTAGCAGCGCTGCCGGTCGATCAGTTCGCCCTTGAGGAAACGCACGTACTTGCGGTAGCAGTAGTAGGCCGAGGTGCGCTTGTCGAGCCAGAAGTCGCCGCCGCTGGTTCCTTGCAGGTAGAGCGGCCAGCGGAGCTGCTTGCCGATCATGTTCTCGTTGCCGTTGGGTCCCGCCGTGAAGCAGTCCACCGGTTCGTAGGGGGTGACGATCGTCTGCTTGAGCCGCGGGTCGCGCTTGTCGTAGGCGGCCTTGATCCGGGCCTCGTTGCCGTTGTCGAGGTAGTAGCGGTCGAAGATGTCCTGTCCGCAGATGCCGATCGCTTGGGTCTTCTGCGACGCCAGTTTCGCGTTGCTTTTCAGCCCGTCGCAGCAGAAGAACACGGCCCTCTGTCTAGGCGTCAGCTGGTCCCAGTTCTCAAGCCCGGCCACCTAGCTCCATTTGAATTCCGTGCCGTCGTCGGGAAGCCGCTCCAACAGCATGCCGGCGATGTTCTCGGCCTGGTTGAGGTAACATTTGTAGCCGCTCAGGCGGAACATCATCGTGTAGCCGTAGAGCGCCCAGGCCTGTCCCCGCGCCCAGGCGGATTCGTCGCTGAAGCCCTGCACGGTCTCCTTCCGGCGGACGCGGCCGTCGGCGGGGTCGTAGTCCACCAGGTGATAGCTCGTGAAGTCGGGCCGGAAATGGTTGCAGAGGGTCGTGTTGGCGTGCGTCACCGCGACGCTCTTCAGGGTGTCGTCCCCGAAGAGCAGGCCCGCGTTGTAGAGGTGTTCGAGGTTCATCATGTTGTCGATGATCACCGGGTATTTCCAGTCGCGGCCCTTGCGCACGAAGTCCCAGCTGCGGATGACGCCCGTCACGGGCGAGAACCTTCCGGCGAGGACCCGCGCCGAGGTGTGGATGGGTTCGAGGTATTTCTGCTCGCCGGTGATCCGGTAGGCGTTGCCGAAACTGCAATTCATCTGGAATCCCAGGTCGTGGTCCGTGCCTTTCTGTTTGAGGGGATAGAGTTTGAAGGTGTTTTTTTCGGCCAGTTCGCGGAATGTCTTGTCGCCGGTATACTCATATATATACCAGAGCGAGCCGGGATAGAATCCGCTGCACCACCAGCGGATGTTGGAAGGGATGAATTTTCCGTCGGAGGCCACCGATCTCGGAAGCGTCTCGTCGGTCAGCCGGCCTTCGAGCTGTTCGTACTGGGCCGCGGCTACGGCGAAGACGCGATCGGTCAGTTCCGGCATTGTCTCCCGGGGAGTGCATCCCGCGAGAAGAAGGGTCGACAGCAATGCTGTGCGATAGGTTCGGGTTCTCATGTCAGACAGTAGTTTTTTCGGGTGGTTTTTCCGTCATTCAAAATTAGATTTTGTATTCTTCCGCGAAGGATTCGATCCGGTCAAAGGGGAGTAGAATCCGGTCAAAGTAGCTTCTCCGTGGCGTCGTCGGGGGATATTTGGTTTAAAAAGACTTATATTTGTCATGCCGCTTTCCGCGTCGGGTCCCTCTCTTCGGAACGGCGGTGTTTCACAAGTTTCTGGTAACTGTTATGAATGGTTTACGTACGGCCTTTCTGGCCGCCCTGCTTTTTTTGACGACGGCCCGCGCCTGCCCGGCCGGTCCGCTCGACCGTGTGAGGCAAGCCTTTGTCGATGTGTCGGTGATGTCCTATGCCCCGGACGGGGAGGCGACCGAACGTTTCGTCCGTTATTCCGATTACGGGAGGGCGAACGACGTGCTGCTGCTCCAGCTCTACACGTCGGTCCACCTTCCGGACGGCGAGGTGCGGCGCCTGCTCGGGCTTTTCGATGCGGGCGGATTCTGGTCCGACATCGACTACGACGACCGGACGAGGGGGCGGTGGCAGCCGTCGCTGCACCTGACGCGGATGTACGCCCTGGCGAAACTTTATGCCGACCCTGCGTCGGCGTGGCATGGCGACGGGCGTATCGGCGGCCTGCTGCACAAGGGGCTTGCCTACTGGTATGCGAAGAAACCGTCGTCGCTGAACTGGTGGCACGGGGAGATCGGGGTTCCCAAGAAACTCGCCGCGATTCTGCTGATGATCCGTGGCGAACTTTCCGGTCCGGAACTGGAGCAGGGGCTGCGGATCATCGAGCGTTCGCGCTTCGGCCGCACCGGGCAGAACAAGGTATGGCTGGCCGGGAACAACCTGATGCGCGGGCTGCTGACGGACGACGAGGCGCTCGTCGCCGAGGCCCGGGATCAGATCGCCGAGGAGATCGTCGTCACCGACGGCGAGGGCATTCAGGACGACTGGTCGTTTCACCAGCACGGACCCCAGATTCAGTTCGGGAACTACGGACTGGCCTATGCCGAGGGCCTCTCGTTCTGGCTCCGAGTTCTCGACGGGACGCCTTATATGTTCTCGGACGCGCAGTGCGCCGTCATCGAAAAGCTGATGCGGGAGGGTATTTGCCGGAGCATCTGGCGGGGTGTGATGGACCCGAGTTTCTGCGGCCGGCAGGTGTTTATCGACAGCGGTCCCGGAAAAGCCTCGTCGGCAGCCGTCGCCGCGGAGAACATCGCGGCGCTGAAAAGACCGGGATACTGGGTTTTCAGGCGGTTCGCCAAGAGGATACTGGAGCCGGAGAACCGCTCAGACGGATTGCGTGGGCCGCGTTATTACGACCGTTCGGACTGCGGCATCTACCGTACCGCCACATGGTATGCGTCGATCCGCATGCACTCCGACCGTACGATCGGCTTCGAGTTTACGAACCGGGAGAACACTCTGGCCAACTTCTCGGCCGACGGGGCGTTGCTGTTCATGCAGCACGGGCGGGAGTACGACAATATCTTCGCCCATTGGGACTGGCGGATGGTTCCCGGGACGACGGCTTACGACGACGGCGCGCCCCTGAAGTGCGACAACTCCGTCGAGGCCAGGAAAAACCGTTCCGGACATGTGGGCGGCCTCGCTTCGGGCGATGTGCTGTGTACGACGATGGAGATCGAGCGCGACGGGCTTCACGCCCTCAAGTCGGCATTCTTTTTCGGGGACCTCGTCGTGGCGCTGGGTGCGGACATCCGCAGTTCCGACGCCCGGATTTTCCGGATCACCACGGCCCTGGATCAGACGCACCTTGCGGGTCCGGTAACCCGGGGCGGAGCGACCGAGACCTCCGGCAGCCTGCCGTGGGTGCATCACGACGGCCGGGGATACGTATCGCTGGACGGCGCTCCGATTGCAGTCAGCACGGAGATTCAGGAGGGAAAATGGGATCTGATAGATCCTTTTTACAGGGACAGAACCCAGCGGGGGCCGGTTTTCAAGTGCTGGTTCGGGCATGATCCGGCCCGGACGGGCGGCTATGCCTACGCTTTTCTGCCGTGCCGCGACGCGAAACGGACCGAACGGTTTGCCCGGAATCCCTCCGTGCGGATACTTCGGAACGATGCCGGATGTCAGGCCGTCGAATACGGGAAAATATGCTGCGCCGTGGTTCACCGGGCCGGAGAATACCGCCTCGGCGGGCGGACGATCACGGCGCCGGAACCGGCGATCTACCTCCTCCGCGGCGGCCGGACCGAGGTCCGCAGCCTTCCGCCCCTAAACGGCGCTGCCGACTGAACGCCGGACGCCGGAAAACGAAAATCCCCGTAATCAAACTATTACGGGGATTGCCAGTGCCCAGGACAGGAATCACAAAATGCAATTTCTTTCAAATGGGCAAAAATACAAATGATTTATAATGTATTGAAATACAATGATATGGGTTGCATTTAGATTGTTTTTTATTGATTGTGTTTTTGATTGTTTTTGTGGGTTAGTGCCAAAATAGTGTCAAATTTTATTGGTGAATATCAGTATTTTATATATCTTTGAGATAAGAAAATACCTTTTTTATGGCAAAGACGACATATAGTTTAGCAAAGTCTAAAAACAATTTGGGTGAGGCGCAAATTATAATTCGGATGTATGTTCGGATGGGTTACTTTGTGCGTATTAAGTCAAATATATGGGTCGATGAAAAACGCTGGGGTAAGAAAAATAATATTACGATTCCGACTATTCCGGGTGAAGAACAAACTGCGTTACTGAATAAAAAAGAATTGTTGCGTCAATTAACCTTATATGTCGAAGAAGCTATATTAAATGCGGATGATAAAAACATTATTGATAAGATTTGGGCGGAAAAAATTGTTGCTCGATTCTATAAAAAGTCCAAAGAGCCGAAGAATAAATCCGAGAAAACACCTGCGGATAATTTCTTTTCTTTATTTGACGGATATATAAAGAAGCGTAAATTTTCAGAGGCGCGTATAAAGCATTTAAGCGTTTTGCGTCGCTGTTTGCAGCGGTTTGAAATGTATAAACAGCTTGGGAATCGGCGCTACAAACTGGATATTGCGAAACTTACCCATGAGGATTTATCCGAAATAGAACATTTTTTATTCCATGAGAGGGAATTTTTTCTGCAATATCCGCAAATATATGAAGCTGTACCTTATTCGTTGAAAGTTCCGAAAAAATCGGTAAGAAAGGTCAAGCCTTATTTGGATGCGACCGGAAACCCGCGACCGAAAGGGATGCCTGTTGTACGCGGTCAGAATACGGTTACAGATATTATGACAAGGTTTCGATCATTTATGATTTGGGCTATTGAAGAGGGATATGCGCAAAAGAATCCTTTTAAGGAGTATCGGATCAACGAAAGTGTTTATGGGAAACCGATCTATATTTCGGTTGCTGAACGAAAAAAGATACATGAAACTGATATGTCTGATGATCCGGTATTGGAACAGCAAAAAAATGTTTTTGTTCTTCAATGTCTGATCGGTTGTAGGGTAGGAGATTATTATAATATGACGTATGATAATCTTATAGGAAATGCTATCGAATATATCCCGTCCAAAACCCGGAATGATCGCGTAAATACGATAAGGGTTCCTTTGACGGAAACGGCATTGGAAATAATAAACCGTTATCGGAATTTGGAGCGTAAAACAATTATGCCGTTTGTCGCGCAACAAACTTATAATGTATATATTAAAAAAGTTTTTTTGCGCGCCGGCATTACTCGGACTGTTACTGTGATTAATCAACAGACCCGTCAAGAGGAACAGCGACCGATTTATGAAATTGCATCGTCGCACATGGCTCGTAGGACATTTATCGGTAATATCTATAAAAATGTTAAGGATCCTAATTTGGTAGGAGCATTGAGCGGTCATAAAGAGGGTAGCAAGGCGTTTGCCCGCTATCGGGATATTGACGAGGATATGAAAAAAGAATTGGTAAATATGTTGGAGTAAAAAAGAGGTAGGTGAAAGCCTACCTCTCATTTTTCCCTGTTCTGATATTTTCGACATCTTCCTCCAGATAGCGTTTCCTGCCGCCGAAAGGCATAGATTTGATATATCCTGCCCGTTCCCAGTTTCATAAGGTCGAGGAATCTATACCGAGCCTTTGCAGCGTTTCTTTACGTGTCAATGTTCGAGGGCTTTCTTCCAGTGCAGTTATCGGCGCTGTATTGCGGGCTATTTCGGAGAATAGCTGCCGCAGGTCATCCAGGCTCACTGTTACGCTTATGCCGTTGGTATTCCGCAATAATTCATCAATAGACATAAGGCGTTCGATTTAGTTGTCGGGCTGGTCGTCCCAGCCGGGAATGATTACCGTGTCGATTACAACGTCGGGACACGGTATTACGTCGATATTTTCGACCTCTGCCAGCTTGCAGCGGGTCAGGCCGAGCAGGGTCAGCAGTACGATCAAGATGCTTACGAATGTTTTTCTTTTCATAATCTTATTTTTTGTAGTTTTTGAAATCCACGGTGTGAAATATCGCTTTGTGGTTGCACCAGCGGGCCAGTCGCCGCTGTTCGGGTGTGGGGTGTATCTTGCTCTCAAAGTCGCGGTAAGGCTGTGCAAAGGGCTGGCATCCCAGCGCACGCAGTTCTTCGATGCGGCCCAGCGCGTCATCCACGTCCCGAACGAGGACATAGAAAAACATCTTTGCGGGCTTCACGCCGCATTTTTTCAGCCTTTCTATTGCCCTGTGAACGTTGTCCCGGACGGCGGAGCTGTCATATGCCATGCGAATATACTTCGACCACTTCACGCGGGAGAGCAGTTCTGCGATTTCGGTATTCCGGGCGATTTGCCGGGCATCAAGACCCTGGTTGAAGTCCACCCGCACCCCTAACCGGATGATCTTCTCGATCTGCTCCAGTCCCCACCCGGACGCAAGTACGTTGTTGTCGAGCAGTACGGCGTTGCGGCGTCCGCCTAAAAATTCCTCAATGTCGGCATTTGCCCGGATTGCCCCCTCTTTACGGGGGACTACGCACCACGGGCAGCGGTTCACGCATCCGCGGGTCAGGAAACCTACTGCCGCAGGATAATCATACAACCCGTAATCGGGGCAGGAGTGTTCCACTTCTTCGGGCAGGACCCGCGCATAATCCCGATACCCGGTTCCGCCTTTCACGACTTCGCAGGGGAAAACGTGGGGATAGTCGGGAGTGAACGTAAACACCTTTGCCATATACACCCGGTCATACTGCCCGAACATGGGGTCGGCGAACTCCACGCTGTCGCCGTGGACTTTGTGTCATGCGGACAACTTCATCAGCGCGAGGTTCGGGAAGTGGTGGCCGTCTACGTCTATCAGTCCTATTTTCATGGTTTATTGTTTTAAAAGTTCGGTTATTTCGGGATCGAGATTCCCGCGGTACTGCATCCGCTCGTCCATACCGCAGGCGGTCAGGAAATGTTCGCGGCCCTCTGCCTTGCGACCCAGCCGAGAACAAGCGACGGCTTTCAGGTATTCGGTCGTCGCGGACTTCTCCAGCCCAGCGAGGATTTCCAACGCCTGTGCATCATGGCCGAGCGAAAGGAGGGTTACGACGGTGTTCCGATCCCGGTATTCAAGCAGGTTGTAAAGGGCTTTCGCGTACCTGCGCTTTTGCAGCAGGTCTACACCCCGCATGTAAGCTGTATCGACCTCGCGGGTGTGAATAGTGTCGCGGATCATCCCCCTGCGTCGCAGGTCGTATCGCATTGTCACGGCCCGAAGCCACGGATATACGTTTTCTTTGATGTTCTGATACTCCGCCGGGTATCGTTCGCGGATCACCTGCTCCCGTCGGTCAGGGTCTTTTTCGGCGGCGATTAACTCCAATATTTCGGCGCGTTGCGGCAGGCTTTCGTCACCACGGATGCGGGCGGCCAGTTCGGGCCAGTCCTCCGCCACCCACCGCACGCGGACGAGGGTATCTACTTGGGGACCGATGCGCTCCTGCAGGTAACCTTTGAGTGCGTGGGCGCGACCTTGTGCCAATGTGCGGTTACGATTAAAACGGCCCTCCGGGGATGCCGAAGCCGTAAGTACGACGCTATCGACGTAAAATTCCTGCTGGGCGATCAGTTCGGCCATGCGCGCCTGAATCTTACCGAGCTGTGCGGCGTTTTTGCCGAGGGTGTCGAGTACGCGGGTGTCGTTCACCAAAAACTGAATGTAGTTGCGGTCCTGCACGGTTGCGTACTTACTGATGACCTTTATTTTGTAGCGGGTCGTGGTATCGACGAATGAGAGCATCGACGAAACATGATAGGTCAGCGTGTCGGACGGCGGCAGCGTGTAGCTGCTGTCATCGAGCGCCACAACGCGGCCCTGCAACGTGACGAGCATTGTTTTCGACGTTTCATCCGTCGGCACTTCCTGCGAATAGTAGTACGAGATATGGCCGGGATGTGCGGCCACGCTGTCGAGCCGCACACCCTGGGGGTAGGGATATTTCACGAACCGGGCAAATGCGTGGGCTTCGGCGTTGCTGTCGGGTGCGAATACCCGGACATATTTGTCGAACTGCCAGTAGTCGCGCTGCTGTACCCGCGAGAACAGCCCGCCCCGAATGGTGATGTCCTGTAAAGGATGTGCTTCGCCGTATTTGTGCAAATACGGGGTTACTACGACGCTTCGGCACGTGCCCTGCAACTGCCGGGGCATGTCGATCACAAAGTCGATAGTGACTTTTCCAAGCCGTTCGGGGAGTGTCCGGGCGCGGGCGCGGATCGTTACCTCTTGAATCTGCATCGCCATGATACGTTTGCCGTTCTCCTGCACTTCGGTCGGTACGAGGTAGAAGCGGTTGCTGTCGCGCTCGATCTTCAATACGGGCGGCTGGTAGGCCTGCTGCTCGCGTTCGCGCTGTTCGCGGCTGACATGCAGCACGTCGGCGCGGTATTGCCGCCGCTCCAGATGCCCCGTTATGGAACAGCCGCAAAAAAGAACCATGCAGCAGACCCCGGTTGCTATTCTGTTTTTGTTCATTCTATTGTAGTTTGTATTCGACCATACCGTTCAATGAAACCGGAGTGTCGGATTCCATAGTGTACGAAACAATGGAAATGTCATATCGGCCTTGCAGGTCGAGATATACATAGCCTGTTCCCCGTGAGCGCTCGGCTTCGAAAAACACGTCGAACGTATAATCCTGCATTCTTGTATATCCGCCCGAATAGACGATCTTTACGGAGGCCGTAACCGTGATCTTCAAATCTTCGCTGACGGGATAAGACGATTCCATGACAATATCGAGCGCTCCGGTCATCAGCCTGAAATCGAGCGAAAAATTCGCTGTCGTTTTCACGCCTTTCACGGAAGATTCGAAAAAAGTACTGTTTCCCTGCTCGTCGGTGATGGTTACGGTAAAGGGGATTTCGCCTACGGCTTCTGGTTTTATGCGCAGTTCATAAGTTCCGTTTCCCTCGTATAAGGTCAGTTCTGTTTTCGGAATATCTGCACTGTAATGTCCCTGAAAGAATGTCGCACCCTCACCGTTCAAGCGGGCTTTATACCTGCCCGTATAACCGGGTTGGGACACGGTAAACGTAACATAGGCCCTGTCCATTGCGGCCAACTCATACCCTTCTTGGGTATAGGTCGCGGTTATTGGCGGGTTCTTGTAGGTGGTAGTCAGGATGCGCTCCATGCTGATCCCGTGTTTATCCGTGACGGTCAGGCGCAGGCGCACGTCGCCGGAGACCTCTTGTGTATAGGCGATGCCAGCCGTCGCCGTGCCGTTTCCGGAGAGCAGCGGATAAGGTGTGCCTGCCGTACGGCGCTCCCCGTCGATGGTGACGATGCCCTGTCCCGCGTCGAGGTGGTACGAGAGGTAATAATCATTCTCCGCATCGTTCGTGGACACGAGTTCCAACCTCGCAGCGGCGGATGCGCCGGGCCTGTAACTTTCGGCCAAAGGCGTAACGGCTACTTCGGCTGTCGATACGCGCCAGTCCACGGTGTTCATACCGAGAATACGTGCATTGATGTTGTAAACCCGGTTGCGAACGACGTTAAAATCCGTGGTGTTATTCTCGCCGAGGTATATGCGGTACACGACCTTAACATTTGCGGCTTTGCCCTCTATGGCTATGTAAGTCGCATATTCCGGGGCATGGGCTTCGTCTTTCTGCTGTTGGGAACCGATTCCCGCGACCTGTCCCTGACGGTTTTCCAGCAGGTAGTAGGTTGCGTTGTATTCAGTTCCCGTCGCTGATACCTTTTCCATGTCTGCCACTTCCCCGGCGGCATCGGCCCGGCTGGAGCCTAAAAGGGCTGCGGTGAGCGGGACGCTGCGAAGCTGCACGGACTTCACACGAAAAGACTTTGCGAAATCGGCGGCTACCGTGTAGCTGAAATTGACCTTTGCCACGGCGCGAACCAAGGACACGGCGATCTGCGTGTCGCCGCGCACGGTAACAGCCTGCTGTGCGGACATGGGAAAGGGTGCATCCGCGAGGGCCAAAGGATCCCGTTCGACGCGCAGCGTGCGAACGAAATCCTCCGCCCGGTCGCCTGTATCGCGGGCGAGGTTTGCGATGGCATAAAGCGTATAGTCCCCTTTGGGCAGTTCGAGTACGACCGACTGCACGGGGGCGATGTATATGTGCCGGGCCGGGCCGCCATTCACAGGGAACAGGTACAGGTTGATGTCGTCGATGCGGGTGTCGCTCGATGCACTGCGTGTCGGGGACATTTCGCCGCATCGGAACGTCATGGTGATCTGCTGTGCCTGCGTCGTCGGATTAGGATTTATGTCCGCATCCGAGCAGGCGCAGCAAAAAAGCATCATGCAGATCGGAATATAAAATAAACACATAGCGGATTTGCAAATTTGAGCAAAGCGTAGCGAATTAGCTGAAAAAGCGTTCGTTACGCTTTGTTTTTCTATTAGGTAGAGCCAACGGAATGCCACCTCGAAGCCAAACGGCGCAGAAGTTCAGTTACCACCTCATTACTCCCGTAACGGGTGCGGATTTCTTGCTAAAAGGTTCTGTTTCTGTGTTTTGCGTAATTTTACATAGCTGTCGGTAACTCACTAATAACTAATTTTGTAACCAAAAAAAGGAGTGAGTTATGCGAAGTACATTCAAGGTATTATTTTACGTGAAGAAAGGCAGCGAGAAGCCGAACGGCAACCTGCCTCTGATGTGCCGTATCACGGTGGACGGCGAGATTAAACAGTTCAGTTGCAAGATGGACGTTCCCCCACGGTTGTGGGACGTGAAGAACAGCCGTGCTTTGGGCAAGAGCGTCGAAGCGCAGAGAATCAACCTTGCGGTAGATAAAATCCGTGTGGAGGTAAACCGCCGCTACCAAGAACTGATGCAGACGGACGGATATGTTACCGCCGCCAAACTCAAAGACGCCTATCTCGGTATCGGCATCAAGCAGGAAACTTTGCTGAAGCTGTTCGAGCAGCACAACGCCGAGTTTGAGAAGAAAGTCGGGCACAGCAGGGCGCAGGGTACATTCACCCGTTATCGGACGGTCTGCAACCATATTCGGGAGTTTTTGCCCCACACCTACAAGCGTGAGGACATTCCGTTAAAGGAACTCAACCTCACTTTCATCAACGATTTCGAGTATTTTCTGCGCACGGAGAAGAAATGCCGCACTAATACCGTGTGGGGCTACATGATTGCGTTGAAACACATCGTTTCGATAGCGAGGAACGACGGGCGTTTGCCCTTTAATCCCTTTGCCGGATATATCAACTCTCCCGAAAGCGTGGACAGGGGCTACCTCACCCAAACGGAGATACAGACGCTCATGGACGCACCCATGAAGAACGCCACCCACGAGCTTGTACGGGACTTGTTCGTCTTTTCGGTGTTCACGGGTTTGGCGTATTCGGACGTGAAGAACCTCACCACCGACCACCTACAAACATTCTTCGACGGCAACCTTTGGATAATCACCCGAAGAAAGAAGACCAACACCGAATCGAACATCCGCCTTTTAGACGTTCCCAAACGTATCATCGAAAAGTACAAGGGACTGGCAAGGGACGGTCATGTTTTCCCCGTTCCGAGTAACGGAAGTTGCAACAAGATACTTAAAGAGATAGGCAGACAATGCGGCTTCAAGGTACGTTTGACCTATCATGTGGCACGCCACACGAACGCTACGACCGTACTTTTATCGCACGGCGTACCCATCGAAACGGTGAGCCGTCTTTTGGGGCATACCAACATAAAGACCACCCAAATTTACGCCAAAATCACCGCCCAGAAGATAAGCCAAGACATGGAAACCTTGTCGCACAAGTTGGAAGATATGGAGAAGAATATCTGTCGAGCCATCTAATTAAAAACAGAATACCGATGAAAGAAGAAAGGAATATTATCACGATGGACGAGCAGGGCAATATCTTCCTGCCGAACGATATAGGTGCAACCGCCATGACCGAGTGGGAAATCTGCGAACTGTTCGGGGTTATCGCCCCGACGGTTCGGGCAGGGATAAAGGCACTCTGCAAAAGCGGAGTTTTGAGTATATATGACATAAAGCGCATTATCCGCATATCGGACAGATACAGCGCGGAGGTTTACAACCTCGAAACGATAGCCGCCCTCGCTTTCCGTATCGAATCGTTCGGGGCGGCGAAAGTCCGCAAAGTGTTGTTGGAAAGGATTATAAACAGGCGAAAAGAGAAAACGACGGTATTCGTGTCGGTTGTTTCGGACGGCAAGCCCAACAGCCGTTGGAAAGCATGATGATATATCAACATACCAACATGCAAACATACCAACATATCAGCATACCAACATGCAAACCTATCACTATGGTGATATATATTGCAGGTTCTATTCCTCTTTTCAGAGGAAAGCGGAGCAATCATTTCCGTTTACAAAGGCAAAGCAAGCACGGGGCTTTATGTCGGCTAAAAGGTCAGGCGGCTGCGCCGTTTCCCTATAAATCTTCCTCTCGCTTCGCTGCGAGCGTATTTATCGGGAAAACCTTGTATCCGACCGCCCCATGCAAAAGAGCCTTTGAAAACGGAAACGACCGCCCCGCCACCCACCGACCGAAAGGGAAAAAATAAGGTGGGGTTATATGGGTAAGCAGACGGCAGGGACAGCCACCGCAGAAAGGCAGACGGACGGCACGCCGCAGGGTATTTACTGAGAAAATACCGTAGCTTATTAGGGAATTTTCCGAGCCGCAATACTACGTATCGCTGAAAATTCCCCAATAAGGCAAGGGGCAAGCCCCTCTGCACACCCCATCGGGGACGGCATTTGCCGCCCCCGAAGATACAAAAAATCATTGTTTCACAAGCCAAAAAAGAAGAATATATGGGTTTCGTAGTTTTACACATGGAAAAGGCGCACGGCAGCGACAGCGGAACGACCGCACATATCGAGCGTTTCATCATACCGAAGAACGCCGACCCCACACGCACGTACTTAAACCGCAGGCTCATCGACTACCCCGACGGGGTGAAAGACCGTTCGGCGGCTATACAGCAGAGATTGGAAGAAGCGGGGCTGACACGCAAAATCGGAAGCAACCAAGTACGGGCTATCCGCATCAACGTATCGGGAACGCACGAGGACATGAAGCGGATAGAGGAAGAGGGGCGTTTGGACGAGTGGTGCGCCGACAATCTGAAATACTTCGCCGACACGTTCGGAAAGGAGAACATCGTGGCGGCTCACCTGCACAGGGACGAGGAAACGCCGCACATACACGTTACACTCGTCCCCATCGTCAAGGGAGAGCGCAAGCGCAGGAAAAGGGAGGAACAGACAAAGAAGCGATACCGCAAGAAGCCGACCGACACCATGAGGCTGTGCGCAGACGATATTATGACACGACTGAAATTGAAGTCCTACCAAGATACCTATGCCGAAGCGATGGCAAAATACGGGCTGCAAAGGGGCATAGACGGCTCGAAGGCTCGTCACAAGTCCACGCAGCAGTATTATCGGGATATACAGAAACTCTCCGATAACCTCAAAGCGGAAGTGGTGGATTTGCAGCAGCAGAAAGAAACGGCACGGGAGGAACTAAGACGGGCGAAAAAAGAAATACAGACCGAGAAGCTGAAAGGAGCGGCAACCACCGCAGCCGCCAACATCGCCGAGAGTGTCGGTTCTCTTTTCGGCAGCAACAAGGTCAAGACATTGGAAAAAGAGAACACCGCCCTACATAGGGAGGTAGCCGACCACGAGGAAACCATCGAAGCCCTGCAAGACAGAATACAGACCATGCAGGCAGACCACAGCCGACAGATGGCGGAAGTAGAACGGAAGCACCGCAGGGAGATAGCGGACAAGGAAACGAAGCACAAGAGGAAATATCTTTCTTGAAAACGGTAATCGCAAAGGCTGCGGCATGGTTTCCCTATTTCCGTGAAATGCTCCGTATCGAAAACCTTTGCCGCCTTGTGGGATTCGATGAAAGGCAGACCGCAACGCTCGTCAAGGGAAAGCCGTTGGAGTATGCAGGGGAACTCTACTCGGAGGAACACGAACGGAAATTCACGACCGAAAAGGCATGGTTTCAAGTCGTGAAAGACCCCACCGACGGGACTAAATTGGTTCTTGCCATTGACCGAAAGCCCATTGCCGAGTGGTTCAAAGAGCAATTCGATAAGCTACGGCAGAGCATTCGCCGACCAATACAACCGCAAAGGAAAAGCAGAGGGATTTAGGGGAAATAGATAAATAATCAACTGTACCTCAATCACTAAATTCAAGTCAATCAAATTATTGGCATTCTATGGTGCATAAACGAAATAAAAGTAGTAAATTTGCCAAATAATGACAAATTGAAAAAATATTCGAATGTTATTCGCTCAAAAGATCAAAGCGGCCAGAGTCCGAAGCGGATTGTTGCAAAAGCAATTGGCTTCGGCTTTGAATATAGATGTCCCTATGTATAGCCGAATAGAACGCGGAGACAGGCAAGCTAAAAAGGAGCAAGTGGTATTGCTTTCGGATATCTTGAATATCGAACGGGAAGAGTTGTTGAGCCTTTGGATTGCGGATAAGATAAATGCAATTATCGGAGACGATAAAAACATTGCAGATAAAGCGTTGAAGACTATAATTGACAATAGAAATGGAAATAAAGACTATACACACGCTTATTAACGGAGATAGCAGGAATCTTTCTCTTATGCCGGACAAATCCGTCCATCTGATCATTACGTCGCCCCCGTATTGGCAATTGAAAGATTATGGGAGTGATGGGCAAATAGGATTTCATGATAGTTACGAAAGTTATATCAACAATCTGAATATGGTCTGGGCGGAGTGCAATCGAGTATTGCATGACGGTTGCCGTTTGTGCATAAATATAGGAGACCAATTCGCTCGTTCCGTCTATTACGGACGTTATAAAGTGATTCCCATAAGAACCGAAATCATACGTTTTTGCGAAGCTCTCGGAATGGATTATATGGGAGCCGTAATTTGGCAGAAGCAAACAACGATGAATACGACAGGGGAGGAGCTGTTATGGGTAGTTTTCCTTATCCTCGAAACGGTATTTTGAAAATAGATTACGAATTTATCCTAATTTTCAAAAAACAAGGTAAGGCTCCCGTTCCCGCTATTGAGCAAAAGCAATGTTCGGAAATGACAAAAGATGAATGGAATACATTTTTTGCTTCCCATTGGAATTTCGGTGGGGCTAAACAAGACGGACACATTGCGGTATTTCCTGAAGAATTGCCGCACCGTTTGATAAAAATGTTCTCTTTTGCTGGAGAAACGGTATTCGATCCATTCATGGGTAGCGGGACTACGGCTTTGGCAGCGCGTAATCTGCAACGTAATTCTATCGGGTATGAAATAAATCCCGATTATAAAAAATACTATGAGGAAAAGGTCGCTTCATCCTTTTCGTTCGGCAATGTAGAATATAGATACAGCAACGATAGATCTGTTTTCGACATGGACGAAAAGAAGAAAACTTTGCCTTATATATTCAGTGACCCGCACAAAATGGAAAGCAAAATCGAGATTAAGAAGTTGCAATTCGGTTCACGGATAGATAAAGACAAGAAAGAACGGGAAGAGTATTTTTCTGTAAAAACGATTTTGTCACCAAATACTATTGTATTGAACAATGGACTTACCATACGACTGCTCGGAATCAAAGAAAAGCCATCTGTCAATGGTAATGCGACAAAATTTCTTGCGGAAAAGACAAAAGGAAGGAAGGTCTTTTTACGTTACGATGCCATAAAGTATGACGATAAAGATTTGTTGTTGTGCTACTTATACTTAGACAACAAAACTTTTATAAATGCACATATGCTGAAAAACGGTTTGGCAGACGTGGACTATTCTTTTGATTTCAAATATAAAAACAAATTCGAGAAACTGATAAACCTATAACGTTATGGATAGATATTCAATGAATTTCGGGAAAAAGGAACGCGTGCTGAACTACACTTGCCAAACATACCAATTATCCCGTCCGAATAAAGTAGGTGCTGTAATGGCTCTTATTCGCGATTGCCAACCTTCTTCGTTCGATGAATGGCAATCATGGTATTTCGAAAATGCTCATACCGCAGGAAAAAATCCGACGAAAATCACAGTCGAAAGTCTCCATGAATTGGGTGAACGGTTGTATGCAAAAATTACGGAAGTCGTGATTCCGGAATGGGAAGCAGCTTTTCGTGAATTGACAGAACAGGACTGCATTGACTATATATACAATCTGACTATAAATCGTACTTATGACGGTTATATACGAGAAAAGTCTGTAATCAATGACGGATTGGTTAAAGTATTTCCTAATATCAACTTCGAAGAAAGCGATCCCGAATTGGATCATGCTGGAGATATTGATTATATCGCAAAAATCGGAGATAAAGCCATAGGCATACAAATCAAACCGATAACAGCGAGTGCCAATTTCGGTAGTTATTCGCTGACTGAGCGAATGAAAGTGAGTTTCGAATCGTTCAAAGAACGATATGGCGGTAATGTGTTTATCGTATTCAGCTTAGATGGAGAAATTGCCAATAAAGAGGTTATAGGTCAGATTCAATCCGAAATAGATCGGTTGTCTAATTGAGCACACTCTGTTTTTGAAATCGGATTATGAAAGGAAAGAATATCAAAAACGAATCGTTCCCATCTATTGAAGTTATCGACTTATTTTGCGGTATCGGCGGATTGAGTTTCGGGATGAAAAGCAAGGGATTCAATATCCTTGCAGGGTATGATCTCGATGCGACCTGCCGGTATGCTTATGAAACGAATAACAATGCGAAATTCATATATAAGGATATTAAAACGGTGTCTCCGGATGAAATCCGCACAGCCTACGGCAAAGGATCTATTAGAGTGTTGGCAGGATGCGCCCCTTGTCAACCGTTTTCGTCGTATGCATTCAAAAACAAAAAGAAAGATCCGAATAAATACGATTTATTATATGAATTCGGACGATTGGTCAAGGCTGTTCATCCCGACATCGTTACGATGGAAAACGTGGCTCAAATCTTATCTTTCAAAGAAAAGCCCGTTTTATCCGATTTCGAGAATCTTTTGAAAAATGAAGGATATCATGTGTGGGTAAATCCAGTATATTGCCCCGATTACGGAATACCGCAAACTAGGAAAAGATTGGTGTTATTAGCATCGCGATTGGGAAATATCGAGTTGATCAACCCGACGCATAAGCCTAACGAGTACAAGACGGTGAAAGAAACGATCGGAGATTTACCCGAACTCAAAGCCGGAGAAACCGATAAAAACGATCCGTTGCATAGAGCCAAAGCATTATCGCCATTAAATCTCGAACGTCTTCATCATACTCCGTACGGAGGCAGTTGGAAAGATTGGCCGAAGGATTTGCAATTGCGGTGTCATAAAACCGATAACGGACGCTCGTTTGGTAGTGTCTACGGTAGAATGGTTTGGGAAAAACCAGCCCCTACTATGACAACTCAATGCACTGGTTTAGGCAATGGCAGATTCGGACATCCTATACAAGATCGTGCTATTTCCATTAGAGAAGCTGCTCTTATACAAACTTTCCCGATGACGTATAAATTTTTCGCTGACGAAGAGTATGTCGCTATTACCAAAGCATCGAGATATATCGGCAATGCCGTTCCACCGAGACTGGGAGAAGTCATAGCCGAGAGTATTATATGCCATTTGACGCGAATTGTCAACTAACTCCATGAATATTTATATGAAAGAATATCAGCTTAATGTCGATCCTCGGATTTTAGAGTTGTTGGGACCGAATCTTTATACGAATATTTATTATGTATTGGCCGAACTTGTTGCTAATGCGTATGATGCAGATGCACATAATGTATATATCATTTCTAATAAAGACGATATCAGAATCGAGGATGATGGGCATGGTATGTCTTATCAGAATGGAGAAGTAAAGAAGTTCTTGAACGTAGCCGGTGTCTCTCGAGTTAAAGAAGAAGAATCTATGACACGTTCCGGAGAGAGACGAAAAATGGGACGAAAAGGCGTTGGTAAGTTGGCGGCATTGTCTGTTTCCGAATCCGTTGATGTAATGACTATCAGCGATAACGAGAAATCCGGTTTCGTTTTATCTCGTAGACCGATAGACGGGAATAAGTTACGACCTATTGCCGATGATGATATAAAATTCGTATATATTCAAGAGCATGGAACAGCGATCGTAATGAGGAATCCTCAATACAGATTGAATAAATCTATGGATTCGGTTAAACGGAATTTGTTAAAAATATTCCCATTAGTCAACGATAATTTCAAAATACACATAATCAGAGGCAATGAAACAGTTACAATAGACACCTTTGACGAAAATATTGCAAAAGAGTTATGTGCATTTATATCTTTAGGGGATGACTTTTCCGATTTAGCAAAAAATATTCCTAACCAATATCCGGCAAAACGAACTGAATTAGTTGAGCATAGAGAGCCGTATACAGAGCCGATCAATCTGAAAGACAATGCAGGAAATGATCATGAATATACGCTTAAAATAATGGGATGGATCGGGGCATACGCTTCTACAAGAGGGCGTAAAGCGGCACTTACCGATTTCCCCGACAACTTCATATCCCTATATGCGAATAAAAAAATGGGAGAGTTCAATATTTTGCCGATAGTCGGTCAAAATAAATTGAATGAAGTTTATGTAGTCGGACAACTATATATCGATTTGTTCGAATTATCGGAACTTCCAGATATGGCATTGAGCAATAGGCAAGGCTATAAGTCCGACGACCCACGATATGAGGCCGTTATAAAATACGTGCGAACTATTCTACTTCCGGATATTCTTCGGAAAAGAGGTTTGTTTTCTAATGAACAGAACAGAGAGAAGAAGCAACGTAAATTGAATGAACAAAAAAATACAGAAGCAAAATTTAGAGAAGCCGTCGACACATTCAGAAATATAGTGAGTGAAAATGCAGCTGAAAGTATAGGACGATTAGCACCAGATTCTTCGAGAGAAACGATCGAACAAATCATATCCGATGCGATCAATAATAATGCTAATGCTTTAGGATTAAAAACCGTAGTGGATTCCCAGAAAAAGAAAATACTGATTAGTCACGCTTCTAAAGACAAAGCATTAGCTGATTTGATATACTCATTTTTAGTATTTAATAACATTCCGCCCGAAGATATCTTATACACGAGTTGCGACGATGAAATTAGCCGCATTCCCGAAGGGACTGCATCGATATATAACTATTTACGGGATTTCTTTGTGGAAAGTTACTCTAATCAAAAAATCTTCGTCATATTCGTTACGAGTGATAACACCCCGAGTGCATGGGGTGCGATGACAGAAATCGGAGCATCTTGGATCACACAAGTAGATAATAGAATCTTTAATATTCCCCCATTCCGACCGCAACATCCCTTAAATGATGAAGCTTTATGGCATAGTACGGAACGAAACGAGAATGATGAACTATGTATGACCAAACTAAATGCCGATATTTTTTGCCAGAAAATAGAAGCGACTTGCGACAAGCTCGGCTATGCAAAGAAAAGTCGTAAAGAAAATATGGATCATCTTAAAGAACGAATCGTTATTAAGTAGAGATGGCAGACACGGTCAGTAAAGAAAAGCGTTCGGAAATAATGTCTCATGTCACAGGAAAGGAAACAAAACCGGAAAAGATCGTCCGAAAATATCTGTTTGCTCAAGGTCTGCGATATCGAAAAAATGTAAAACGGTTGCCGGGAACTCCGGATATCGTTCTTCAAAAGTACAAAGCTGTAATATTCGTGAATGGTTGTTTTTGGCATGGACATCAAGGATGTAAATATGCTCATTTACCATCTACGAATTTGGAATATTGGGAGAAGAAGATTGCGGATAATTTAGAAAGGGACAAACGTAAAACGCAAGAATTAGAAAGGCTTGGCTATCAAGTATCTGTTGTATGGCAATGCCAATTAAAACCCAAAGTTAGAGAACAAAATTTGAGAAATCTATACAACAATATCGTTGAACATACGTAAAATGCCAATCGCTATATACCATAGCCTTCATAAGTAAGAAAATTATTGCTATAAGTTGAGTGTTTTAAGTTATTTGACTATCTTTGCGAAAGAAGAGTTATTTGACAGCATAGTAACGCAAAACGCTGAAATTCGCACAGTTTCCAAATCGTTACCTCTATTTCTCAAATAATTCGCTAAAAGTTTATTCCTCAATCGGTTAAGTCAAACCGAGAAAAATCTAAAATATCTTTTTCATAGGGTTAGAATAAGTAGTTAAAACTTACCTCTGCGCGTGAGGGGCCGACCACCCATCGCTTATAGTGGTGAATGATGATGGATTCGTATTCGGGCAATGTGCGGTCGCGGCGGGTATCTTTCATGTAAAAGACTCCGACGCCGATTTCGGCTGTGATGTTCCACCGCTTCGAGAGTAGCCAGGCATAGCCATAGCTGAACCCCAGCCCGGCCATATTGCCCTTGTAGTAGTGCCGTGAGCCGCCGTACAGGTAATTTCCGTAGGTAAGCTGGCCACTGATGAAATGTCCTACGAAAGCCTCGTACAGCCAGCGTTTCGTGCCGATCTGTGCGGCGTACAGGCGGCAACTGAACGAATCGGAATTAATCGGGTTCCAGTAGCCGGATACGTCGAGCGTCCATTTATCGGCGACGGCCGCGTCGAGGCCGACGTTCACCGTTCCGGTGAGTGCGGCCAGTGCGTTTACTTTGGCGCTGAAAAACTGCGCTGCGGCCCGATGAGGTTTGCCCCACAAAGCCAGCAGGCAGAGCATTAAGGTGATGATGTGTCTTTTCTTCATGGTTGTAATTCTTTCTGTCTATTCCCGAATACAGCGGATAGGATTTGCGGCATAGCGGTAATAATCTGTTGTGTCGATAAATGAGGGTACGGAACCCGTCGAGAAAATAATCGAGGTGCAGGAAATATCGCCATACCGACAGCCATACGTTCCCCAGAACATATAGTAGGGCGCATTGGTGTAAAGTCGTCCGAGTTGTCCGTTATTCATAAAGCGTGTATCGACGAAAGTCCCTCCGATCGGAATATTCGTAGTGCGATTACCGTTGTAATGAATCGTTACATAATAGGGCGACGACTGACTTACCCGCTCGATTCCGACAAAATCTTCGGGGCTGGGAACTTTCCAACCAACGGGACACGGATCATAGATAGATTTGTAGCTTATCTTGCTGATATTGCTGTTGCTCGTCGTGATATTACCCCAAAGATTCGGATGATGATTGTAAAGCCAATCCACAACAGATGCCCACTCTTCCCAATCTTCGTACATGGCATCGCTCATAAAGGTTGTTGGATGAGCAATCGACCACTCTACGGTCATTACGTCATAAGGGCTTTCAGTCCTGGCGTTTCGGGGATAGCTGACATTAAATGCGAATCCTTCGGTATAGACCACTCTTTCAGGTTCATAGCTGGTGCAATTTGCCGGATGGATGAACGGGTCTTTGCGGCCCCATTGGTAGTAAAGCCCGCGGGATGCGGGATGCGTGCAGTCGGTAGAAATCGCTCCCAGGTTTCGATCCATAAAAACGGCTCCGGAAACATAGGTCTGTGCTGTGGTTGCCGGGTCGTAATCGACCGACCAAATATGCCATGACCAGATGCAATTATCCGTAACGTCGAACAATCCGATTACGGCGTTCCCCCGCGCGTTCCCCGTCGAGAAAGAGATACGGTTGTCTGCATACAATACATTTTCAACAACTTTGCTATCCGATTCCCAAAGCATACGAGCGGAAGTTCCGTTAAGATTTTGGGCCCAAATATTTCTCGTGTTTTTGCCGTTACCCTGAACGGTCGCGTTAAACGAATAGCGGGTATTCAGGGTTGGGGCTATGTAGCAGTTTGCCGTTCCCTTGCTGTCGAGCGGAGTGTCTACGGCACGGAACCGGGCATAGATGTCGGCGTACAGATCGCGGGGAATGTAGGTATAGCTCTCCGACGACGAAAGAAGCCGGGTATATGCGGCGTCGGCATACCAGCCGTCGAATAAGTAGTAACCCGTCGCCGTGGCGGTCAGTCGGCAGCCGTCCTCGTGGCATAACGCCGCGGTGCGCTTCCCGCTGCCCTCGGTCGCGGTTTGGGCGTAAAGGCATTTGTCTGCCGTGACGCTTCCGCCCGTGGAAGTATGGACGTAGACTACATTTGCCATCGTATGTTTGAAATCGTAAGACTGTGCGAATCCGTATTCGTCGGTCAGGGTCACACGGTATGCCAGTTGCGAATTGTCTTTTGTAAAGATCGGCGGGCGGTAATCGAGGTAAAAGTAATTGCCGCCTTTGGGGTTATAGATTTCAAATTCGAAGCTGCTATTGCAGTCGTTACGGTCAAATTCGAAATAATCGCTGTCGCCTTGTGTTACCTCTAACCGCCCGCTGATAGCGAGCGAGCTGTTTTCATTCACCATATCGACATGCAGGCTGTAATCCGGGTCATACACGCAGTAGCTGCCGATATTGCCGTCATCGAAATCGTCGTACACGGTCGCAGTATATGACGCAATGCGAGTGTCTGCGGTGTTGTCGTTCAGCAGGGTTATATTGAGCGTGTAATGGCTGTTGGCCCGGACGTTGAAATCGGACGTATTGTTTTCGCCCAGATAGACCGAGTAGGCCAGCACCTTACTGCCCCGTGTGGCACGGATGAGCAGCCACGATGCGCAAGCGGGTGCATTGTCGGCGTTCTTCTGTTTCTGGTCGGTAATCGAAGTATTCACCCCTTGTCTGTTGGGCAGCATGTAGTAAGAACCTGCGGCCCGCTGTCCCGTCAGGGTTGTTTCGGGACTGTCGGTATAGTCGTCGGGATTATCGGCCGCCGTGCCGTCTGGGGCGAACACCACCGCAGTGCGGGGGATGGAAATAAGCTGCACCGATTTGAGTTCCAGGTCCGCAGGCTTGGCGGTAAGGTTATAAGAGATTTTCGATACAACCCGCTTTACGGTTATGGGCGGCAACTGCACCACGCCGTCGGAGGATAATGAGATCGTTGTTTTCTGTTCGCAGAACATCGGCAGCATGTTGTAATGCTCTTGGTATGTCACCTTGTATTGGAACAGATCGGCTGTTTCGCCCAGACTGCGCCCGACGTTCGCGGCAATGCGTACGAGGTAGTCGCCCGGCAGACATTCGAAACGTAGTGTCGTTGCGGTGAGGTAGCGATATAGGACGACTGCGCCTTTTCTGTCTATGAGGTAGAAATTCAGGTCGCGGATCGCTGCTTCGTCGGTCGTGCGGGTCGTCGTGGTCATGGGGTCGGGCCTGACGGTCAGTTCTACCGTCACTTTCGACCGGGCGTCCGGCTCGCGGTCGGAAATGCAGCCCCAGCAAAGAGCGAGGGTGAGCAAAAAAAATATAGTGTGTTTCATCGGGAGTTATGATAACCGCCCGCGCCCCGAAAGGTGCGGGCGGTGGTTAATAAATAGGTTTGGTTATGCGCCCAGATCGACCGACTGCGTGACCGGGCTTTCCCACTCGGCCACGGTAACGGCGACCTGGCAATCCTGTCCCACAAGTCCCGTGATGTTGGCGGCAATGCGGTAGTAACCGTTTCGGGCGATCTCACCCCCGGCCTTGCCCGTGAGGGGAACGGTGTAGATGACTTCCATGCGGTCGGCCGTTGTCGAAGCGTTCCCGTCGGCGTCATAGGTCGCGGTGATCTCCAACGCTACGCGGCTCGCTTCGGCCAAAGCTCCGTTTTCGAAGATGTAAAAAAGATTGTTATTCTTGCCGGATGCCGTTGCCGGGGCCTGCGTATGGGTGTAGGTCATGGCTCCGGGCGTCGGTGTGGCCGGAGCGATGATCGGCGTGTGGCTGGCGGCGCGCAGCAGCTTCGTTCCCGTTACGGTCAGCGTTCCGGAATACTTGCTATTGAACGACGCATCGACGGAGGTCTGCACGGCGATTTTGGCGACGGTGCGTTTGAGTGTCAGGGCTATGGATGTCGTGCCGCCCTCGGCGATGGCCTTGCTCACTCCGGCCGTCATTACGAAGCCGCCGCTGCGCTTGGCTTGGGTGCTCACCTCTGCGAATGTGCCGTTATAGTCTGCGGCGGATGTTTCCAGCTTTGCCAGCAGCGCGGATTTCGTGGTGACGCCCGACAGGGACATGTTGGCTACGGCGTAGAAGTCGCAGGTCGTTCCGGCTGTGGCGTGCGGCAGGGCGAACGTCGCGGTGCGGGCCGTGAGTTCCGAAGCGGTGAAGTCGCGCAGGGTGATAAGGTCGCCTTTGGCGTTGAACACGTACACGGAGAGCGAGGAAAGGGATTTCTCCCACGCTTCGGCGGCCGCGGCTTCGGCAAAGAACGCACGGGTCGGGGTTTCGTCGGTGAACCTCATGGCGACGATTGCGCCGTCGGGGGTGTGGTCGATGTCGGGAATGATAGTCGTTGCGTCGTCTTTGTTGCAGGCGATCATCGAAAGTGCGGCAAAGGCCGCGAAAAGAATCTTTTTCATGTTAAGTCGGTGTAATTTAAATGTAAGTTGCTGTAAATTAAAGTTTTGATACTGTGTTTGTTGTCTGCGGCAGGGCCGCGCCGTCCTGTCCCGGTCCGCACCCTCGGTGCTCTCCGGGCGAAAATCATCACTTTCGCATATTTTAGGATTTAGGAGGTTATTCTTCCCAGCCGTAACCGAGGACTTCGAAACGCACGTTTTTGTCGCAGTCCTCGGTCAGTCGAAGCGTGCCGTCCAGTTTTATAGTCACGTCCGCGAGGGTTAGCGTCAGGGGAATTACGGGTGTCGTGCCGCCCTCCAGCAGCAATTCCAGAAAACCGTATTCTTTGAGCATCCGGCGACTTATGCCGCGCTTGGCGGCGGCTACCCAGTCGATAGCCGATTCATCGAATCTTTCCATAGCGCTAAACGTGTTGACCTGTTTTCCGCTGTGCTTTGGGAGCGGGCGTCGCTACTTCCGGACGCGGTGATTTCTGCCCGGCTCCCGGCTGTTTCTGACCTTGCGGGGATGTCTGGCCCTGCACCGGGGTTTTGCCTTGCGTGGTTTTGCCTGCTCCGAAAAGGTCAGGTGCGGGAGTTTGTCCCTGTCCGGCCGTTTCGGCGGCCTGCCCCTGCTGGTTCTGCTCCGGCACGGCTGCGGGTGCTTGTCCCTGTCCGGCGGTCTCGGCGGTCTGTTCTGCCGACTGCTTGGGGGCCTGCGGGTATTGGGTCCGCCCGTCGGCGGTTTCGGGCATCGAGGAAATAATACGCTCCATGTCGCGTTGCTCGCGCAGTTTGGTTGCCAGCGCATTCCGCTGCTCAATGGTCAATACCTCCATAGGTTTGCGGAAAACCGCGTTGTACTGGTAGGGCACGATGTTCACGCTGCCGTCCCTGTTTACTATCGCTATTTCGCGCACTTCACCGTGGCGGAAGCTGTTGATGTCCTCCTGTGTGAGTTCCGTTCCGCGGATGTATCGGGGAACAAAAGCATTTTCAGCGTTCGTGTAATCCAACTGCCGCGTATCGAAGTCCCGCGACACGAGCAGAGGACCCTCGGACGTTTCCAGCACGCGGCCGAGGTTGCCGTACATTTCGAGATTCTTCATATCCGCATCGGTAAATTTCTGATTGAAAAGTCCCTCGTCGAGAATCCGGGCATAGCTTTTCACATCGACTTTGTATCCGTTTCCACTCTTTTTGAGCCGGAATTTACCTTCGCCGATATAGTTGATTATATCGTCATGGTATTTGAGTTTGTGCATCCCCGTCTGTTCGTAATTCTGCAACTTTTGGAGATAGTTCACCTTTTCCAGCCCGCCGAAACTGTACCCCATGCGGTTAAGTGTGTCCCACGGCATTTCGTCAATGGGGATGCCGCGGGTTTTCATCTTGCACTCGAATTGTCCGTCAGGACGCATTTTGTAGTTGTAATACAGCTTTACGTCGTCGCGGGAGGTATTTTTCCAGTACCGTTTAAGCGCATCTTTCATGCGTTCGAGCGCACGCCGGGGAACGACGTAAATGTTAATCGTGGGGTTGTTGTGATATTTCTTCAAATTCTTGTAGAAGTTCAGCGGAATGTTCTTGTCCATGACAAAAAACAGGCTTTCATTCTCCGGTGTCGGGTCCACCGTACCGATACTCCCGTCAGGGTTCTGGGAAAAGACCTTTGTCTGGTCTTTCTCCTTGTCATAGAGCATACCGATACTCGGTTCGTTCAATGTGTTGTCGATGGGCTGTTCGTCAGCTCCGAGCGACTGTCTTTGTTCTTCTGCCATAATTTAAATTTTAAGTTATTTTGTGAAACTGTCTGTGCTGCGAATGTATGGCGGGGATTGACGAAATGATACTGCAACGGACACGAACGGACATGAACGGATAAAAACGGACTATTGCGCGTTGCCTTTAAACAGGTGTTGTAGCTTCGGATCGGCAGCTATACGTCGCAGTTCGTCCTCTACGATCTGGGCCGCTTCCTGCTTTATGCGGTAGTAGTTGGCTTCGACAACTTCGGCCATTCGATCTTTACCGTTTTCGTCGGTGAAGTCGGAAAGCACGGGAATCGGGCGATACTGTTTTTCTTCGGCTTTGATCTTTTCGGTATCGACGATGATTCGGGCGTGAAACATTTTTTGCGACATATTATCCCCGAAGTTATCGGCTACGGCCCCGACGAACTCGCCCTGTGAAAGATTGCTGATCTTGGACGCGGGGATCACGTTGTCGAGCTGGGTATTTATACCCGTGGATTTATCTTCTCGGTTGATGTTGAGCGACTGCCGCTGCTGCACGATCTTCCCGAATCGCTCGGAGAGGATGCGGGCTGTGTCGCCCACGACCTGCCCTGAAATGATGTTGCCGACGATATTTTGTATGACCTTGCTTTCCTGTTCGCCATAGTCGCGCGTAAGCTGGGAAAAGTCCTGCATGCCCAGGCACACGGCGACGCGGTTGCTTCGGGCCGTGGCGACCAACTGGTCCAGACCTTTGAAAAAAATGGTCGGCAATTCATCGACTATGACCCCGCATTTCTGCTGCCCTTTGCGGTTTATCATCTTCACGATGCGGGAATTATAGAGGGATAGGGCTGCGCCGTATATCGCCACGCGCTCCGGGTTGTTGCCGACGCATAGGATTTTCGGGGCTTTCGGGTTGTTGATGTCGAGCGAAAAATCGTCCCCGGACATAACCCAGTAGAGCGACGGCGAGATAATCCGCGAAAGTGCGATCTTTGTACTTGCGACCTGCCCGGCAAGCTGCTCCACGGCCCCGGACTTCCAAGCATCCACAAAGGCGCTGACATATCCCTCCAGTTCCGGCCGGGCCATGAGGATAGTAAAAACTTCTTCGTACTTCTGCATCAGCAGTTCGACGGCGTGCGGAAAGGTGCAGTATTTCCCGTTTTCGTAGATTTTCAGAAACCAGATGATCGCGGCAAACAGAATGACCGAACTTTCGATAAAAAAATCGCCCTGCTTTTGCGACCATGAACGGTTCAGGCCCAGCATGGTTACATTGGCCGCTTCGTAAGAATCGGCGATGTCGGTCAGAAATTCCGCTTTGAGGGGGTTGCAGCGGTGCGAGTGGCGGGGATCGTCGAAGTTTATCACGCAGAACTGGGGCGTTACCTCGTACCTGTCTTTGTAGCGCAGCAGGTGATTGTAGGCCAGCGTACTCAAATCCGGATATTTGAAATCGTAAATATAAAGGCAGAACGACTTTTCGATAAATTGACGTATAAAGTTGTTTATCACGGTAAAACTCTTGCCGCTGCCTGGCGATCCGATAACGGCGACCGCGCGAAATACGGCTGGTATATTCAGCCAGCCTTGCCATGTACGGCCCTGGTAGCGGAACAGCGTCGGCAGGTTCACCGAATATTCGTTCTCGATCAGGCGTGTTTCCTGCATGAAGGATTCGTTTTCGTCGTTGAAAACGTCGTCCAGCAGGTTGTGCCGCAGAAGTCGCCACATCCATATTCCGGCTGTGAGCATCAGCAGATAGCCCGCGAACAGGGTTGCGGCATACCAGGCTACACACACACCGGGCGACGCGGGGATGCGTAGCAGGGAGCCGTTGAAAAAGTAGAGGATAAAACCCGTGAGACCTACCGCAATGATATGCGTCCAGCCGATTTTCTGCGACTTAATACCCCGTGAACCCAGACAAGCGATCAGGAGCAGCAGAAAGGCGAACAGTTTTGAGTAGAGGGGTGAGGAATAGAATCCCGTCGTCTGCTGGAATCCCCGCAGAATACGGTCTATAATCCCGAATGTTCAGCCGTTGTCGGCCAGTCATTGATAACAGAACCAATAAATGTTGGAGGCATTACAAATAATGCCTACGGCCTGAATAAAGGTGATAATCTTTGCCAGCGCCCGTAAATCGTCCTCGTTTTGCATAATTTATCAATGGGTTAGGGCGCAAAAATAGATTTTGCGGGGCTTATTCCCTTTCCAACGGACACGAACGGACATGAACGGAGCAAAACAGACATTCTTTCAGCACATAGATTTCCGCCAGTTTTTTGGTACAAACCTCTGGGCATGAGAAATTACTCTGTTGGTGTCATATATTTTCGATAATAAAAAGGCTGTATCGTGCTGGCAACTATCTTCTGGTAATCTTGCGCTGCATGATGTTCCGCGATTCCAATTCCTCTTTCAGAACAAAGCCAGGATGAACCGCTATCGAGGGCATTGATTCTTTTTTCAGAGCAAACATAGTCGATTATTTATAGTGGTTCCGTTCATTGTGTTGCGATATTTTCGCGTTGATCTTTATCCGCGGCGGGATTGGCCCGTGTCGAAAGGTTCCTTGTCGTAAGGCTATAGCTCAATAATCATTCAAGCGGCGTAATGTTCTGCTGTAAACTGAAAACCTCTTTCTGGCGTTCGATCTCTTTGCGCAGTTCCTCCTCACTCGGCAGATAGGTAAGATATTTCGCCGTGAACAACTGCGGATTCTCATGCAAGACCGAGTACCGGGCAATATCGCGGCTTGTTTCCGAACAAAGAATCAGCCCGATAGTCGGATTATCTCCGTCCGTGCGTTTCATTTCATCGTACATGCGGACGTACATATCCATTTGGCCGACATCCTGATGCGAAATCTGGGTAGTTTTCAGGTCGATGAGCAGGAAGCATTTGAGAATGAAATTGTAGAATACAAGGTCGATGTAATAATCACCCGCATCGGTTGAGATATGCTGTTGCCGGGCAACGAAAGCGTAACCTTTACCCATTTCCATGATGAATTTCTGCAAATGCGTGAGGATGGCACTTTCAAGTTTGGATTCGGTGAAGTCCATATTGGATGCCAGGCCCAGAAATTCCGCCACCATTGGATTCTTGATAAACTCCAACTTGTCCCGCTCATATGCCGCTGTCAGGGATTTCATTTCCGATACGACCTTTTCCTTCGCCGGAGATTGCAACAGCCGATGATAGTACTGCGACGATATATTCCGGTCAAGTGTGCGAACGCTCCACATTTCCTGTGCAGCTTCATTCAAATACCAGATGCGGGCCGCATCGTCCGTAACCCGCAATAAGGTTCGAATATGCGACCATGTAAGATTTGGTACACGCGTGTGCCAAATCTCAACATGCGGAAAGGATAGATAGAATTGCCTGTAATTTCGCAAATTGCGAGCCGAGAAGCCTTTACCGAATGCCGCGGACAATTCGCCGGAGAGTACTTTCAGCAACTGCGTCCCGTATTCTGCACGGCTTTTGCCCTGCTGCTCCTGCTCGACGATCCGCTTGCCGATATTCCAATAAGTTTCCAGCATCACGGCGTTGATGGCGGCATAGGTATTCAGACGGGCATCCTCTATCAGACGTTTGATGTCGTCGATAAAAGTGCGTTCTAAAACGGGTACGTCCATATTGTGCTTGATAAAGTTTGGTAAACGATTAAGCAAATGTAGCAAATAATCTCCGAATTAAACTACATTTCCAAATCCCGGAAGAACTTGGTCTGGGTGATGCCGTAATAGCGGCAGAAGAGGTCGAGATTATTTCTTACTCTCTGATATTTTGTACCCGATGGGCCGGGGCAGTTTGCGGGCCTGCGGAACCTTGACCGGGAGGGCGGCAATAGCCTCATAAATATTGTCCAATTCTTTGCGCATATCTTCGGAAAGATCGTTGATCACCTTGGCATTATCCTCGTCGGCCCGCTCCAGCAGGGAGAGCTTCGAACGGATTTCAGAAAGTTCTACGGAAATTACATGTTGATTGGTCAGATAATTTCGCATGGCAACAAATGCCCTCATAATCTCTATGTACACATTGACTGCGACAGGACTGCGTAATACCCCGGATAACGAAGCGACGCCTTCTTGAGTAAAAGCAAAAGGCATATATCTCGTACCTCCTTTGTTTGAGGTCACAATTTGTGACCTCAAACTGTCTTTCAATGAGTTATACTCATCTATGGTTATTTCAAACATGAAATCCGCGGGGAATCGTTCGATATTACGGCGTACCGCCTGTTTCAAAACTTTTGTTTGAACTTGGTACAGTGGTGCCAGGTCGAAGTCGAGCATCACGCGCTGGCCGCGGATTTCGTAGATTTTATTTTGGATTACAGCTATTTCCATTGTTCGGGTTCTGTCCGGTTTATTTTGTGTCCGGCTTTTTGAATCCTATCGGCCGGGGCTGCTTGCGGGCCTGCGGGGTTTTGATAGACAGGGCGGCAATGGCTTCATAAATATTATCCAGCTCCCTGCGCATATCTTCCGAAAGGTCGTTTATGGCCTCGGCGTTGTCCTCGTCGGTACGCTCCAGCAAAGCCAGTTTCGCGCGGATTTCGGACAGCTCGGCCGTCAGTGTCGTCGTCGTGGCGATGTAGTTACGCATAGCGACAAAGGCTTTCATAATTGCCCGATTTACCAGTATCGCAGTATTACTGCGTAAAACACTCGACAACATGGCAACGCCCAGTTCCGTAAACGCAAATGGCTGATAACGACGACCTCCCCAACTTGAGGTCGCAATTTGCGACCTCAAGTCCGCGTATTCCTTTTCGGTAAGTTCGAACATAAATTCATCGCCTTCGAAACGCTCGATATTACGTCGCACAGCTTCTTTTAATCGTTTCGTTTCGACTTGATATAATGCCGCAAGGTCGAAGTCGAGCATCACGCGCAGGCCGCGGATTTCGTAGATTTTATTTTGGATAACGGTTATATCATTCATAAGTTCGGGTTGTGGGGGCTGATTCTGGTGTCGGCAGTTATTCGAATTTTTCTAATAACTCGATTTGCCGCCGACTTCCGGGCGTTATTTCTCGCTCTGCTGCGCATAGTAGCTGATCTGCGCCGTGCAGACCCGTTCCACGATGTCGCGCAGACGTTCGACTTTCGGCAGCAGCGCGTCGATGTCCTCTTTGGTGATTTCGAAGTCGGGATTATACCGGGATTCGACATAAGCCCTTTGCAAGAGGTCGAAAAGCCGTTCTTCTTCCGGTGTGTCGCGCGGGAATGCTTTGAATATTTTGGTCGTGAACCGCTTACAGCGGTCCATAAATTCGGCCAAATCGTGTTCCTTTGGGCTATATAATGTAAATACTAATTCTATAGTGCGCAAAAAGTGTTCTGCTGCCTGATGGAGCATGAATGACGACAATTTATATTCGCTATCTCCGTAATAAAATTTAACGCCTTTTAAAAATTTAATGGCAGTTGAAAATTTATCATCATAATATTTCTGCGCCCTTTTTGCAATTTCGTCGAAATCCAATTTACGGCGACGTTCCAATTTATATTCTCCGGAATCATACAGGATAATTCCCTCGCGTTTTATCTCTGTTTCGAAATAATGCCCCTTTGTCAATGCATAATTATAATCATCTATCCCGTAATTGATAAATTGGGGCTTCGTGTGAAACGGGCGGTTTTTATCTTCGAAAAATTGATTTTTGATTTTGGAATAAAGTGAGTGTTGAATCGCCCCGATTGGCTTGCGCGTCAGAATCACTATGTCGTAATCGCTCATAAAGTAGGTCGGTACGCCGAACTCAATGCGCTGGTCGTAATCGACATAGGTGTTCCGGGCATAGCTGCCGTATAGGATAACCATACCGACATCCTTTATGTTCCGGCGAACCAGATCGACAAGCTGTTTCAGGTCGGATTGTTTCTTTTCAGGTAAGAAGTTGACGCTCTTTTTTCATAACTACAAAATTATGAAAAAAGTTGGTAAACCGCTTTGACCTGTCCATATTTTCCGTATATTTGCTTAACAATCCTGCAAATAGTCTGCAAAAGTTTCCTACGGGGGTAGCGGGTGCTACTTAAGAAACCAAAACAGACCATTATGCGGAATTATCACAACTCGGCATAGCCGACGGACATAACTATAAAGGGTAAACAACTCTTTATGCCATACGCAAACATAGGAGCCTCTTTCGGGAGGGTTTGAAATTGGTATAATGGTTGTCAGTCCTTGTTATGTCCCGCTTATTTTTTGGCGGGACACGACAGGGGCGCAGGACAGCTACCAATTTCGGGTTTCCTATGATCTGCGTATGGGGCTGACACCGCGCCCCCTTTTTTATGCCTATCCGGGGCGCATATTTCCAACAATCCCATGAAGTTATGGAACCCCGTCGCGCTCGAAATGCAATAAATTATACGGATTGCCCCCGCCCCCTGCTTGGGAGCGGGCGGAATCGGTATGTTCCGGTGGCAAGCGCCTGCCGGGGTTCAATGATAAACAGGTATGCGCGCGTACCTGCGGGAGCAGCCGAGCGAGATAAGTTAACTTGGCATAGTTATTATCCGGCTGCTCCTTTTTTCGGTCTATTCAGTCAATTTCACTATTATAATCGAAAAGTTATATCTTTACACCGTCATTCAGCAAACGGCAAGGTACGTTTATTGCGTTCCTGTGAATTGATACGCCCAAAATTGTTATGCCCATTCGTCGAATTTCATAAGGCAATATTTGGGGTAGGGGGATGGGACCCGTACTCCCTCCCCCGTTTTTCGAATCTTCTCCGCTCATCATATAAACAGCCCCGGCATGCCGGTAAGGAAACCGGGGCTGATGCTTCCGCCGTATCGCTGTATGCGGCGGTACGCTCGTTTGTCCCTATGTTAGTCCGGCCTTTCGGGCACGGACGCAATCGGGATGTTTCGACAGGTTATGCCGCGCAAAATAACAATCCCCGTCTTTCGGATGTAGCTAATAAATCCTGCCTGAAAGGTCGGCCCCTTAAAATCTGGTCTTGCTGTCCTGCTCCGTATGGAAACGGGCAGCCTGTTTGCGCGGCATCTACGGGTGGGCGGGTTTCCCGACCTGCTCCGGGGGCGGTTTCTGCATTGGATTCTTCATTAAGTGGAGTTGCGTCACTGTGTTCAATCGGAACCGCCCTTTTCTGTTAGCGTGAAATACCCTGCTTCTTGCGGCGTTTGTGTTTGCGTGAAAGGTTTCGGCGCATGGCTTCGAACTCCTCCTGCGACATGGGGCCGTCTTCGGTGAGCTGTTCCAGCAGGTCGCCCGCTGCATGGAACAGGCTTTCGCCCATGCTGCGGGGTGCGGGCTGCGCCGGGCGCGGAGATAATCCGCGCGGGGACGTGCGGATCTTCTCCGTCTGCCGCGGAGATGTCGGGGCGGGCTTGGGCGGCTGTTCTGCCGTCTGACCTACGGGCGGCACGACGCGCGGCGGTGCGGCTGTTTCGGAACGCTGCGGTTTGGCTTGTTCGTCCGCCTGCTGCCGGGGTGCTGCCGGAGCCGGGGCCGTGAGCTTCGGCAACAGCGATGCCCGATCCGCATGGGGATTGTTGAACAACTCCTGAAAGACATTGGCCGAATAACTCTTACCGAGCCGGGAGCCGTTCAGCACGGTTTTCGTCCGGTGGTCTATGAACGTCGCTCCCGTAATGCGGCCTGTGGCGTTCTGCCGAAAAACGGCGTCTATACCGTCGGCTTTGAGCAGGCGCACGAACTCGTCCTGTGTCCGGGCGCGGTGCATGGCGCGGGCCACGGCCGCGCGGATAGGGCCTTTTATTTGCTCGGATTTGATGTCGGCATCGTTTCTGGCGATCTGCTTTTGCAAGAACTTATAGCCTCCTTTCAGGGTCAGGGCCGAGGATTTGATCGGTGTGCCGACCCACGCGCCCCGTTCGTCGGTCGCGGTGTAGACGATGCCGTTCCACCGCTTGCCGTCGGCTTCGCCCCTGCGTTCTTCTAAATCGACATTATAGAGGTTCAGCAGCGTTCGGAACTCGGAAATCGAGCCGAAACGGTATTGCTCGGCCAGAAGCCGTACGGCGGACTTCATCTGCTGTTTAAGGTTGTCGCGCCCGTACTCGACCCGGCGGGCGGTGTCGAACTCCCGCTGCTCCTGTCCTTTGACGGCGGGCCGCAGGCCGTACCTGCGTTCGATGTCCTGCAAAATCGCTTTCGACCGGGGCCTGTCCTGACTGTCCGATATGATCGACCCGTCATCGCGCAGGCGTACCGAAACGATATGAATGTGTTCGCGGTCGATGTCGCGGTGTTTGAATACGTAGTAGGGCTGCTGGCCGAAGCCCATGCGCTCCATGTACTCGCGGGCGATCTCCGTAAGTTGGGCATCGGTCAGACAGTCGGTAATGTCGGGATTCAGCGATACATGGAATACGGGGTCTTTGATCTTCCGGGTATCGAGGTAGGGCTGAAAACTCAACAGGGCACGCCGCATATCGAACGTGTCGGATTGCTCGCAGTCGCCTAAAACCAGATTTCCGTACAAAACGGTAGCTTCGCCATTGCGCACTTTCCCGGCGTTGTACTCCAGTACGCCGCGAATGGATGCGCCTTTCGTTATTCGACCGACCATCTGCGATTAAATTCTTCAGTCAGGCGGACGACCTGTCCAAACAAGACCGTCAATTCCTGGGTGTGCTTCTCCAGCCGTGACAATAGAGCCACGGCCCGGCGGTCGTTAAAATTGGTGTGGATGGCTTTGACGGTCTGGTTGTAATTGACCCCGACGGCCCGGATTTGGGCGTAAAGATTCGTCAGGCGCAGGTAGTAGTCGTGCGCGTCCTTGTTGGTCTGAACGACCCGGAACGGTCAGCCGAAGATGCGGGAGAGGATAAATTTCGACTGGCTGCGCTGGCCCGCCGTTAACATCATTTTCTCAAACTGCACCTGTTGCTGTTCGTTCAACCGGAATGTGTGCATGTAACTCTTGGGGTCTATGACCCGTTTCTGTTTTTCCATAAACTGATATTTTAAGATTAATCGACTTGGGAGATTGACCAGCACAGTTTTCCGGTTTTTCGTTAGTGTAATACAAAAGGCACGTTGTATTACAATAACATATCTTGCTATTTGCTCTACGCAAATAAAATCCGTCCCCACGGGACGAAAAGGAGTTGCCGCGGGCAACGACGTCAATCCTTTAAACCTCTATACCGAATAGGTAATCTTCCCGCTGCAAAGGTAAGGGCAAAATCTTTACGTTGGATAGTCCATTTTTGTCCGTTCGTGTCCGTTTATGTCCGTCGAGGTATCTTTCAGCCGGTTTCACCCTTTTATTTGTGCCGGGTTCTGGCAGTAACAGCATTAAAATATTGCAAGACATAGGGTCGAGCAAGACGCAAGAGCCGAAAAGACGCCGGGTTTTGTAAGACGCAGGGTCGGGCAAGATGCAAGAGCCGGAAAGATGCCGGGTTCTGTGAGACGCAGGGTCGGGCAGGATGCAAGAGCCGGAAAGATGCCGGGTTCTGTGAGACGCAGGGTCGGGCAAGATGCAAGAGCCGGAAAGATGCCGGGTTCTGTGAGACGCAGGGTCGGGCAAGATGCAAGAGCCGGAAAGATGCCGGGTTTTGTAAGACGCAGGGTCAGGCAAGATGCAAGAGCCGAAAAGATGGCGGATTCTGTAAGACGCAGGGTCAGGCAAGACGCAAGAGCCGGAAAGATGCCGGGTTTTGTAAGACGCAGGGTCAGGCAAGATGCAAGAGCCGAAAAGATGGCGGATTCTGTAAGACGCAGGGTCAGGCAAGACGCAAGAGCCGGAAAGATGCTGGGTTTGGGAAGATGCAAGGCCGACTGAATATGAGAAACAAACAGAATTTAACCAAAGTAAAATTATGGACAAGAAACCTATTTCTATTTCATTTGCCAACCAAAAAGGCGGTATTGGCAAATCGACCCTCACGATTCTGGCCGCTTCTTGGCTGCGCTATGTCCGGGGCCTGAATGTGCTGGTCGTGGATTGTGACTTTCCACAAAACAGTATCGTCGAATTACGGGAGCGCGAAAAAAAGGCTGTTATGAAAAACGATGCCTACAAGCTCATGCTCCAGCGACAATTCGAACGGCTCCAAAAGAAAGCCTACCCGGTGATCCGCTCAACGCCGGAAAACGCAGAGAACGACGTGCAGGTATTCCTCACCAGCGAATCGGAACCCTATGACGTGGTGCTTTATGATCTGCCGGGCACTATGGGCACAAAGGGCGTAATCTATACGATTTCGTTGCTGAACTATCTCTTTATCCCTATGCGGGCCGACCGTCTTGTGATGCAAAGTACGCTGAACTTCGCACAGACGGTTTACGATAAATTCGTCGGAAACCCGGCCACGAACATTCAAGAGGTATTTCTGTTCTGGAACATGGAGGACCGCCGCGAAAAGACCAACATCTATGACCTCTACGAAAGGATGCTGGGAACGCTCGATATGAAAGTTTACACGTCGCGGATTCAAATGCGTTCGAAGTTCAGCCGAGAGTTGGCTGACACGGACGGCACGGTGTACCGCTCGACGCTATTTCGCTCGGACGGGACTTTCCTCCGCGAAAGCGGTATGGCCGCTCTGATGGATGAAATATGTACTACAATCGGCATATAAGCTATGGCAAAGAAAAAAGGACGCTATGAGCCGATTGACGAGGATATGATTCGCAACCTGATCGGCGGAGTGGATGCACCGCCGCGGTTGGTTCCGAAACAAGTGCCAACGGCTCCCCCACCGGAAACTCCCCCACCGGAAATTCAGACGGAATCCCAAATCACACGGTCCGTTAGGCAATCCGAAACAAACACAGGACATAATAAAGGTAAAGATCGCGGAAACGAATACAAACGTACTTTCTTGTGTCCTCAAAACTGCTTACCGGACACCTCTTGCCGGATAAAACGGAGTACACGGGAAAAATTGGCATGGATTGTCCGGATGCTCGGACCTAATGATATGTCCGTGAAAGCCTATGTAAATAATATTTTGGACAATCATCTGGAGCAATACCGGAATGAGATAAACGAACTAATTGAAACCACAAACAAATTCAAGTTATGACGAAAAAACACATGAACAAACGAATGCGGCGGGGACTGCTGCGAATCGTCTTTTTCACGGGACGCAAAGAGAAGCGTCCGCCCGATACACGGGATGAGGGATGCACCTGCGTCCGGATGCAGGTAGAACACAACGTCCCGGAATATGCTGCGAAGTTCCTGCGGCCGCACAACCTGAAAAACCGGGTTTCGGTCTACATGGAGCGCGAAGTGCGGGATGCCTTGCAGGTTATCGTGAAGCGTATCGGCGGCAGGGAACTTACCACCGCCGGATATATCGACAATATCCTGCGTGAACATCTGGAAGCACACAAGGACCGGATAAACGAAATAAGCCGCAGCCATGCCGATATTCTGTAAAGCGATGATAGCCCTGTGACTGGCCTATTCGGTATATATGCTGCTGGACCGCCACATATACCGGGGACGTTTAAATTACCTGCTTTTCGGGCGTCGGATTGAAAAGGTGAAAGGCTGGCTGCATCGTATAACCGCTCCGGCGGTGAAAGCGGAGCCGGAAGCGCAGCCGACGGAAGATATTGCGTTACACCGGAGTTATCAGTACGATCCGCCGCCTGCACCTGAACCGGAACCGACACCGCCTCCGGAGCCTGCGAAACCACCGGAAGCGGAAGCGCCGCCGACTGCGCCCCCGGAAGCTGACGCTCCGGACGGCTCGGCTCCTGCCGTTTCGCACCCGACACCGCCGCCGGAGAGCGACAATTACAACGAGGACGAGGAATATATGCGGCACATGGCAAATACCGACGAGGGGCCGCAGCCGGGTGCTGTCGATGCTGACGACCTGCTGGTTCTACTCTCGGTTTTCTCGAAAGGCAAGAGTGCCACGCAGCAGGAGATCGCCACGGCACGGCGGGCCATGCGGGCCGTTTCGGGTTCGCAGATCGAGCAGTCGATTTTAGACCAGCTCAATGGAAAGGACGGGTATGTCGCGGTCATGCTCGACATGATTACAAAGGACCTGCACGCGGAGGACGATACACCCCCGCGGGAGAATAAAAAATCTGACCGGGCTTTTCGTCTGGAAGATTTTGTATAACGGATGTCTAACTTAAAACAAATGCCTATGGGAAAGGATTTTTTTGATTCCGGCTGACGACGGAAGTGCCGTTTATGAACGGCGAAAATACGTCAGACAACATTTTCCATAAATCGCTGCCGGCCGTCATGGGCGGTCGGCAGTTTTTCACCGAAACGAAAGCAAATTATCTATGAAAAGTAAAAACAGAAAATTTTTGAATACTCCGCTCAATCCGGCCCGGCCTCCGTACCGCAAACGTCTTACCGCTCTGTTCTTCGCGGCTTGGGGCATGCTGTGAACGTTGGCAGCTACGGCGCAGACGGGCGACGGCTCGGCGGGCATCCGTCAGGCTGCGCAAATGGTAAACGGCTACTTCGAACCTGCCGTGAAGCTGATTTACGCAATTGGGGCCGTCGTGGGGTTGATCGGAGCCGTAAAAGTCTACGGCAAATTCAGTTCCGGCGACCCGGACACGGCAAAGACCTGCGCCAGTTGGATGGGGGCGTGCGTCTTTCTGATCGTCTGCGCCACGGTCTTAAAATCATTTTTCGGCACAACGTATTAGTATATGACAACATTCGAAATCCATAAGGGCGTGGATGCGCCCGTCGAATTTAAAGGACTGCGAAGCCAGTACCTTTTCATCTGTGCCGGGGGACTTATCGGGGCATTCCTGATCGTCGTCGTCTTGTATATGTGCGGCGTGGGTCAATTCCTCTGCCTGGGTGTCGGTGGCGCTCTGGCCGCCGGGGTCGTGATGCTGACATACAGGCTGAATGAGAAATACGGCACGTATGGGCTTATGAAAGCGTTGGCCGTAAAGCTGCATCCCCGCCGTATCACCAACCGCCGCCGCGTGCAGCGCCTAATCCGCATGGGCCATGTATAGCACGCTGAAAACTACCACGCTGGAACGTAAATTTCCGCTGCTGGCCGTTGAACAGGGCTGCATCGTCAGCAAGGAAGCCGACATTACGGTAGCGTTTCGTGTCGAATTGCCGGAACTGTTCACCGTTGCGGGCGAGGATTACGAAGCCATGCACGCGACATGAGCAAAGGCAATCCGCGTACTACCGGATTTTACGGTCGTACATAAACAGGACTGGTTTATCTCCGAGCGGTATGTACCCCAGATTTCGGAGGACATGAGTTTTTTAAGCCGCAGCTATGAACGTCATTTCAACGAACGTCCGTATCTGAACCATACCTGCTACCTGTTCATCACCAAAACCACACGGGAGCGCACGCGGCAGCAATCGACGTTCAACACCCTCTGCCGGGGCTACCTGACCCCGAAAGAGGTGCGGGATAAGGATGCCGTGGGGCTGTTTCTGGATGCCGTGAGCCAGGCGGAAAGCATCATCAACGAAAGCGGGCTTTTCAAGGTCGAACGGCTCTCGGAAGCGGAGATCGTCGGCACGCCGGAAAAGGCCGGGATTCTGGAAAAGTACTTCGCACTCACGCAGGACGACACGGCAATATTGCAGGACATGCGGCTGGACCCCGGACGAATGCAGGTCGGCGACAAAACCCTGTGCCTGCACACGCTCTCGGATTTGGACGACCTGCCGCAAAAGGTTTCGACGGACAGCCGTTTCGAACGGCTCTCGACGGACCGGAGCGACTGCCGCCTGTCGTTCGCGGCTCCGGTGGGTCTGCTGCTGTCGTGCGACCATATCTATAACCAGTACGTGCGACAAGAGGTCGTGTAAGTAATTGTTTAACAATTAAATGAAGTAACAAATATCATTCAGATCAGATTAAACCTATTGTTCCGTCAATAGTAGCCTACGGTCACGTGCGTCGCTCAAAAGGCGGGGTGCGAAGCTGGCCGGACAAAGTAGCCCTTCCGCAAGGAGAAGCCCGAACCGCGAGGGAACGGCAACTGCTCTTAGCACAAAAGAGTCGGGGAGCGAGGCTGGGCGGTATGGTTAGCACAAGCGAACTGTTATAAGCGTCGTAATGTACGAACAAGCCAAAGTTGCTGAGAGGCTTGAACCAAAAGGTAACGCAGTCGGATAACCCTTTGTATTGTGGGGTTACACGGACAAAGCACTGCCGGCGCAACGGACAGAACCTAACCCGCTCATTTGTTACTTACGCGAAACTTGGTAAACCCGTATCTCTCCTGCCTTCGGGCAGGTAAGCCGACCGCAAGGAAAGCCGAATGAGGTGCGGGTATGGGAACGCAGAAAAAGCGAATGCCGTCCTGTAACGGGGCGGATAGGAGTTTCAACGTCACTCCGCCGCGAAAGCGGGCAGACTTCTGCGAGGTGACTCTTTACAAGAAACTATGTAGAACTTTCTAAAAGAAGGAATGCAAATGAACGAGATTAATTTATCGTGTGCGCCTGCTGACCGTAGGCAGTGGAACAACTGGACCGACATTGATTGGGCCGGATGCGAAGCTGCGGTTCAGAAGCTGCAAGGACGTATTGTAAAGGCTCAGAAAGAGGGTCGTCCGGGCAAGGTAAAAGCCCTGCAATGGACATTGACCCACTCGTTTTACGCCAAAGCGTTGGCGGTCAAACGAGTTACCTCTAACAAAGGTAAGAACACGGCGGGAGTGGATAAAGTTCTCTGGACTACTCCCAACGCAAAAATGGGTGCTGTCGCCGATCTGAAAAGACGTGGCTACAACCCGCAACCGTTACGAAGGGTACATATCAAGAAGAGTAACGGCAAACTCCGTCCGTTAGGAATACCCACAATGAAAGACAGGGCCATGCAGGCATTATACCTCATGGCTCTGAACCCGGTAGCAGAAACTACCGCCGACAGACACTCTTACGGCTTCCGTAGGGAAAGGTGTACGGTCGATGCGATAGTACAATGCCATACGATACTTTCAAAAGAGGTATCTCCGCAATGGATACTCGAGGGAGACATCAAAGGTTGTTTCGACCACATCAGCCACCAGTGGCTACTCGACAATATCCCTACGGATAAGGTCATGCTCTGTAAATGGCTGGAAAGTGGATTCGTATTCAACCGGCAACTGTTTCCCACCGAGGAAGGTGCGCCGCAGGGCGGTATCATATCGCCGACACTCGCGAATATGGCACTCGACGGCCTGCAAGCAATGCTTGCAGAGAATTTCAAACTGAGACGTACCAAAATGGGATATTTCAATCCTATGGTGAATCTGGTACGATATGCAGACGATTTTATAATTACCTGTTCCGACAGGGAAACACTGGAAACACTTGTCAGACCTGCAGTCAGTGAGTTTCTTCAAGCACGGGGGCTTACCCTATCAGAAGAAAAGACGAAGATTACTCATATCGACGAAGGATTTGATTTTCTGGGTTTCAATGTTAGGAAATATAAAGGTACGCTGCTTATCAAGCCGTCAAAGAAGAACGTCAAGGAGTTCCTTGCCAAAATTAAAAGTATTGTTCGTAAGAACCAAGCTATTAGGCAGGACAAACTTATCGGACTTCTAAACCCCGTCATAACCGGTTGGGGCAACTATTACAAGGGTTGCGTAGCCGCCAAAACCTTCAAGAACGCAGACGCACAAATCTTCTACAAACTGTGGGCGTGGGCATTACGCCGCCACCGCCACAAGGGTAAGAAGTGGGTTTACAACAGGTATTTTCTGTCGAAGAAAGGCCGGGCGTGGACATTCGGTACGATGCTGAAGAACAACGGGAAACCATTTCCGTACACACTGAAGTATCTATCCGATATTGATACGAAGACCAAGCCTATCAAAATCCGCAGCAAAGCCAACCCATTCGACCCGGAATGGCGACCATACTTTGAGATGCGTAACAAGATGAAAATGTTAAGCTCTCTCAAAGGCAAACAGGGCTTTCTCAGAATGTGGGAGAAACAAAATCAGCGTTGTCCGTTGTGCGGCGAGATAATCGACGCGGATAAAATCTGGACTATTGCGGAGTTATCCGACAAGTCCGGCAAATCCAAAATCATCGCCCATGACAGATGCAGTCGTACACTTACCCGTAAAATTAGAGCTTATGAGCCGGTTTCATAATAGAAACTTTGAGTTGCTTGAGCCGTATGATGCGAAAGTATCACGTACGGTTCTTAGAGGGGAAGGGAGCAGTAATGCTCCCGACCTACTCGACATTTTTCTGGACAATCCCGCCGAAACATTCCAGCAGTTCGAGAAACGTACCCGGAACCTGCAATCGCTCTCGCGGTATAGCCGCGCCAATCAGATCAACAAGGAATGGCTCGATCAGTTTTTGAACGAGGGACATAGCCGGGGTCTTACGCCCGTGCGGTGTCATTGTAATGTCTTGGCGTGGTCGGATGATGCGGAGCAGTTGAAACGCATTAAGTCGGATGTCGGGTCGCAACTTGCGACGATGGAGTGTAAGCCGCGGCATAACACGGTCGATGTTCCGGCGCTGTTCTGGGCGGGTATTCCCGGCAATGAAAGCGACTTCCCGGCAGAGGAAAGTTTCTATACCTACCTGGAACAAGCCCTGTGCTTTTTCGTGGAAGAAACGAATTACCGGGATTCGCCGTCGCCGTTCGGAATAAAAATGGTGGACCGGATTACAGGTAAACCCCTGCATTTGGACATATCCGACGAGCCGATGAAACGGGGTGTAATCTGCAACAGGAACCGTATCGTTATTTCCGGATCGGGAGGTGGCAAATCTTTCTTTGTCAATCACTTGGTTCGTCAGTACTACGAACAGGGCACACACGTTGTATTGGTCGATGTGGGAAACAGCTACAAAGGGCTGTGTGCATTAATCAACCATCGCACGGGCGGTCAGGACGGAATTTATTTTACCTATACCGAGGACAATCCGATCAGTTTCAACCCGTTTTTCAGCGACGATAATATCTACGACGTTGAGAAGCGCGAAAGTATCAAGACGCTGATTCTTACCCTGTGGAAACGGGACAATGAACCTCCGCGCCGCTCCGAGGAAGTCGCGCTGTCAAACGCTGTGAGCCTGTATATTCAGCAAATCCAGAACCGCGACGACCTGCGCCCGTCGTTCGACACGTTCTACGAATTTATCGACAAAGAGTATCGCGGATTGCTCGAACGCAAGCGTGTCCGGGAAAAGGATTTCGACATCGAGAATTTCCTGAACGTCCTGGAACCCTACTATAAGGGCGGCGAATACGATTACCTGCTCAACTCGGAACAGAACATCGACCTGCTGAACAAACGCTTTATCGTGTTCGAACTGGACAATATCAAGGATCACCCGATACTGTTGCCCGTTACGACGCTGATTATCATGGAGTGTTTTATTTCCAAAATGCGACGGCTGCAAGGCGTTCGCAAACTGATCGTGATCGAAGAATGTTGGAAAGCCCTGACAAGCGCATCTATGAGCCAGTACATCAAGTATTTATTCAAAACGATTCGCAAATTTTTCGGCGAAATCCTCGTCGTAACACAAGAGATCGACGATATTGTTTCCTCGCCGATTGTAAAGGAGGCGATCATCAACAACTCCGACACGAAAATCCTGCTGGACATGCGCAAGTACATGAATAAGTTCGACGCAATCCAAAACCTGCTGGGGCTGACCGATAAGGAGAAATCGCAAATCTTGTCTATCAACCTTGCGAACGACCCGAAGCGCAAGTATAAGGAGGTCTGGATAGGAATGGGCGGCGTTCAGTCTGCGGTCTACGCTACGGAGGTCAGCGCGGCCGAGTACTACACCTACACCACGGAAGAAAGGGAGAAAATGGAATTGTTCACGCTCACCGACAAGCTGGACGGGGACATCGAACTGGCGATCAAACAACTCGCCGAAAACAAAGAAAAACACGAACCTAAAAATTAAAATTATGTTTAAGAGTAAGAAAAAAAGAGCAATCGAATCGGCCATAGAACATCTTTCGGCGACGCTTCGCCATGCTGCCGAAAGCCTTGCCGCCGTCGCCGACGACGTGCGGGTGAGCCGTGCGGAAATCCGCAGGGATTACATCTGCGGCGGTTGGACGACCCCGGACCTTAACCGGGGACTTATTATCTCCAAGCTGCCGGAGGGATTCAATGCGGCAATTTACGCCCCGCCGCTGAACCGCAAGCGGACGCGCCTGCTGCGGGTCTTTGTCCGCGTGGACGGCGACATGCTGAAAGCCTGTTACGACGGTGTGGAGCATACGATCACCACGAACCCGCTGCATGACAGCATTACGTTTCCCGGCTACGGGACATTCCTGCGGGACGATCAAATTTTCGGATAGCCATGCGCAGAATCCTTTTATCCTTTCTCTCCGCGCTGCTCCTGTCGGGAGTGGCGCGGGCGCAGATTCCGGTGACGGATGCGGCCAACATTACGCAAAGCATTGTCAATTCCGTTACGGAGCTGGTGCAGACTTCGACCACGGCGGAGAATATGATCGGCAACTTCAAGGAAACCATGAAAATCTACCGTCAGGGCAAGGAGTATTATGACCGCCTGCGCAATGTTACGCACCTTGTCCGGGATGCCCGTAAGGTGCAGCAGTCCATTCTACTGGTCGGGGAACTCTCGGACATCTACGTAACAAGTTACGACAAAATGCTCACGGACGACAATTTTTCGTCGCAGGAACTTTCGGCCATTGCCGCGGGGTATAATAAACTTCTGGAAAGGGGCATGAACTCCCTGAAAGACCTGAAAGAAATCGTCAATCCGACGGATTACTCCATGACCGATAAGGAACGACTGGACCGCATCGACCAAGCGCACGGCGAACTCACGCACACGCGCGATCTGATGGTCTACTACACGCGCAAAAACATCTCCGTTTCGTACCTGCGTTCGCAGCGGAAAAACGATACGCAGCGGGTGTTGGATTTATACGGTTCGGCGGACGAAAAATATTGGTAGCTATGGTAATGCCTTTATCTGACGGGATGGATATTCATTTCACCAGCCTGCATAAAATTCTTCGCAACCTCTACGACCAGATGACGCCCCTAACGGACGATATTGCCACGTTCGCTACGGCCGTCGCCGGATTGGGTGCGCTGCTCTATATCTGCTACCGGGTCTGGCAGGCCCTTGCGCGGGCCGATGCCATCGACGTATTCAGTCTGCTGCGGCCGTTCGTTATCGGCTTGTGTATTATCGGATTTCGTCCTATCGTCGTCAATTCGATCAATGGAATTTTAAAACCGCTGGTCGTCGGCACGAATCATATCCTGAAAGATCAACTGCTGGATATGAAAGAACTTCAAAAGAAGAAAGACCGTTTGGAATGGGAGGAAGCTGTACGCCGCAAGACATACGGCGTAATAGACCCGAACGAGGATTACGACGCCGAATTGCGGGCGCTGGGGCTGGATGTTCCTACGCAAAGTGTCATGGATACGCTGTATGAGGTAACGCATATTTTCAGTACGAAATATTGGGTGCTTCAATTATTCCGGTGGCTGTTGGAAATCCTGTTCGGGGCTGCGGCATTGGTGATCGACACCCTGCGAACATTCTATCTGGTGATCCTTACGATTCTGGGGCCGATTGCTTTTGCAATCAGCATCTACGACGGATTTCAATCGACCTTGACCTATTGGTTTTCGCGCTATATCTCGGTCTATCTTTGGTTGCCTATCGCCGACCTGTTCAGCGCCATGCTTGCGAAGATTCAGGTTTTGTCGCTCGACCGGGACATCGAATTGATCGGCGAACACTCGTTCCTGCCGGATTCGGCAAACTCGGTCTACCTGATTTTCCTGCTTATCTCGATAATCGGCTATTTCACGATTCCGACCGTTGCAAGCTGGATTGTGCAGTCCACGGGAGCCGGAGCGTACAACAAAAAGATTTCGGGTGCTGGCAATACCGTTACCAACGTCGCGGCCGGAGCCGCCGGAGCCGCCACGGGCAATGTGTCCGGGGGACTGATGAAATAATAACACTTGTAAAACATGGAATTTAAAGCATTAAAAAACATCGAAACAGCCTACCAGCAGTTACGTCGTTATTCGATGGCGTTTCTGGGGTTGTGTGCCCTGATTACGGTCGTCGCCGTATGGAGGTCGTACAGCTTCGCTGAAAAGCAGCGTCAGAAGATTTACGTGCTGGACAACGGCAAAGAAGCCTGATGCTGGCCCTGTCGCAGGACCTTTGGCAGAACCGCCCCGTCGAAGCCCGCGAGCATGTCAAACGGTTTCACGAACTGTTCTTCACGCTCGCCCCGGATAAGGCGGCCATCGAAAGCAACGTGAACCGCGCGATGATGCTGGCCGACAAGTCGGCGATTGCCTACTACCGGGACCTCTCGGAAAAGGGGTTCTTCAACCGTCTGGTCGCGGGCAATGTCAGCCAGCGCATCGTGGTAGACAGCATCGCCGGAAACTTCAACGACTATCCCTATGAACTTCGAACCTATGCCCGGCAGCAGATTATCCGCGAAAGCTATATCACCGAGCGCAGCCTTGTCACCTCGTGCCAGCTTATCAACACCGTTCGTTCGGACAACAACCCGCAGGGGTTCATTATCGAACGATTCACGGTATTGGAGAATAAAGACCTCGGACGCTATGATAGGTAAGCACATTCTCAAACCTCTGTGCGAGGTGAAAGACCGGGCGCTGGAGCATCTGAAGAACTATCTGGAGCAACACACGCCGCGCCAGCGGTTGTATATCGTCCTTACCGCGCTGCTGCTGTTCGCAGCCGTGGATATATGGATGATCGTCAGCAGCCTTTCGGGGCACTCCGAACCGCTGCCTGCACAACACATCGAAGTATCAGTACCATTAAAACCGTAAACTATGTTAGGTAAGACCAAGAATCCGGGCGGACAATCCGCCCCGCAGAAAAACAAATATCTCGTCATTGCGCTGCTGTGCCTGCCGTTCGTGCTGTGCCTGTACCTGATCTTCGGCGGCAGCGGGGAGCAAGCCCCCGCCACGGTCGGCGGGTTGAATTTCAACATCCCGGACGGCCAGACGCAGAATATCGAGGGCAACAAGCAGAAAGCAATGGAGCGCGAGCAGATGAACGAACAGCACGACGCCCGTGTGCGGACGCTGGCCGAAAGTACTTTCTCGCTGTCAGGCGACACGGTGCAGGCCCCGAAGCGCGAGCAGGCCCAGCCCGACCAGATTGCGCAGTCGCGCAACACCTACCGGGACCTGACGCGGGAAATGAACTCGTTTTATGCCACGCCCCGCACCGACCCGCAGATCGCGGCGCTGAAAAAGCAGGTCGCGGAACTCTCCGCCGAACTGGAACAGTCGCGCGAAAAGCCCGACCCGCTGGACTACATGGAACGCAGCTACGCCCTTGCGTCCAAGTATCTGGGCGGCCAGCCGCAGGCGCAACCGCAACCGGGCGCAACCTCCGAGAAGTCGAAAGACCGCGCGGCATGAGCGCACCGCACGGTGGAAAACCCCGTGTCGGGGTTGTCGCAGCCTGTTAGCGATTCGGCGTTCATGGCGCAATACGGCAAGCCCCGTAATTACGGATTCAACACCGCCGTCGGGGAGGGTGTCGCGGAGAACCGCAATGCGATTCGCGCGGCTATCGACGCCGATCAGGTCATAACGGCGGGGGCCGTTGTCCGGCTGCGGCTGCTGGAGCCGATGCAGGTTGCACGCTATGTCCTGCCGACCAATACGGTCGTGTTCGGCGTGGCGGCCATCGAGGGGCAGCGGCTTTCTATCACCGTGAGAAGTATCGAAAGCGGGGGCAGCATCATCCCCGTACAACTCACGGCGCACGACACGGACGGACAACCGGGGCTTAATATCCCGAACTCGTTAGAGCGCGAAGCGGCCAAAGAAGCCGTGGCAAGCGTCGGTTCGTCGGGCATATCGAGCATATCGGTTACGCACAACGCCGGGCAGCAGGCCGCAATGGACCTTGTGCGAGGTGCAATGTCCGCGGGCAGTCAATACCTGAACGCAAAGATGCGGGAGGTAAAAATCAACCTCAAAGCAGGTTATCAGTTATTATTAATTTCAAAAGAGTAAAGCAAACATGAAAAATCTTATTATGACATTCGCGGCAGCCGTGGGCCTGTCGCTCGGCAGCTTCGCACAAAGTGCAACCGCCGAATCAAAAGCATTCCACTCCAGCCAGATCGTCGCACCTTACGACATCGAAGTAACGTATAACAAAACCGTGCATGTCCTGTTCCCGGCGGCTGTGCAGTACGTCGATCTGGGCAGCAACGACATCATTGCGGGCCGTGCCAGCGGTGCGGAGAATGTCGTGCGCATCAAATCCGCCGTTGCGGGATTTCCGGGCGAAACGAATTTCTCGGTCATTACCGCCGACGGGTGTTTCTACACGTTCAATGTAACCTATGCCGACGAGCCGGGCCAGCTATCCGTGGAAATGGACGACTGGCTGCGCAAGAACCCTACGGCGGAGTATGCCAACGACCGACTGTTCGTGCGGCTCTCGGAGCTGGGCGGCGAAACGCCCGTGCTGGTAAACCGCATCATGTATTCGATCTACAAGAAAAACGCTTCGGACATCAAGTCCGTCGGCTCCAAACAGTTCGGGATTCAAACCCTCCTGAAAGGGGTCTACATTCATAAGGACCTCATGTATTTCCATATCGCCGTGCGTAACATGTCGAATGTGTCCTACGACATAGATTTCATCCGTTTCAAGGTCGTGGATAAGAAAGTCGCCAAACGAACCGCTGTTCAGGAAACCTATGTGAATCCGGTGCGGGTGTTCAGCCAGCAGAACACCGTGGATGGAAAAGCAACCGTTCGCAACGTGTTCGTGTTCCCGAAAATGACGCTCCCGGACGACAAGGTGCTGACAGTCGAAATCTTCGAAAAGGGCGGAGGACGGCATCAGTCGTTCAACATCGCTAACGGGGAACTGGTCGGGGCGAAACTCATTAACGATCTGAAAACCCGGTAGCCATGCGAAAGTACATCATCATAGCACTCGCGGAGGTGTGCCTATTCGGGCTGTGGCCCGGCGAGGTACACGCGCAGCGGGGGCTTCCCAAACAAAAGGGAATCCAGATCACGGCGGGCTGGGTGGACGGTTTTTCGTTCGTGAAAGCCGGACGGCGGGCCAACTTCTACGGCGGTGTGGCGTTCTCCAGATACAACCGCAATTCGACGCGCTGGCTCGTGGGGCTGGAATATCTGCAAAAGGATTACACTTACCGGGGTGAGGTCGTGCCCAAAGCGCAGTTCACGGGCGAAGCCGGATATTTCGTTCCGCTTGCCGCAGACCGGGGCCGGAACGTCGTGCTGTCGGTGGGGTTCTCGGCACTGACCGGGTACGAATCTTCGAATTGGGGCAACAAACTGCTGCATGACGGGGCGCGGCTCCGGGATGCCGATTGTTTCCTGTACGGCGGGGCGCTTACGGCCGAAGTCGGAACCTATCTGTGCGATAAGGTCGTGTTCTTGGTGAACGTCCGGGAGCGGGCTTTGGCCGGGTCCACGGTCGGGACCTTTCACACGCAGTTCGGGTTCGGGTTCAAATTCATCATCAATTAACCGCGCATGAATTTACTGGAATTATTTTCAGGCATCGGGGGTTTCTCGCTGGGGCTTCAACAGGCAGGATTTACCTTTGATAAGGTCTATTTTTCGGAGATAGACCGTCATGCCATTGCTAACTTCAAACACAATTTTCCAAATGCACAACACGTCGGATCAGTCTGCGATATTACAGGAGCTTCCATTGAACGTCCCGATATTATCACTTTCGGATCGCCTTGCCAGAATTTCAGCGTTGCTGGAAACGGCCTTGGATTGCAAGGTGCAGAAAGTTCACTCATACGGTACGCGATTAAGGCCATTGACTACTTTAGACCTGACATTTTTATCTGGGAAAATGTTAAGGGCGTCCTCTTCGAACGACATTGCCGGGATTTTTGGGCAATCGTCAAGGCCTTTGCCGACATTGGGCTTTATCAGATCGAATGGCAACTGCTTAATACTGCATGGGTATTACCCCAAAATCGAGAGAGAATCTACCTTGTCGGGCGTCTTGCAGAAAAATGCCGGGACAAAGTATTTCCTGTCTGCGAAAGTGTTTTCTCGCCTGAAAAGGAATCTGGAAACAACAGGGAAAGCAAAGATTGTTGTGGTACGCTTATAAAAACCTATGGCCGGACTGCGAATTGGGTTACCTACGTATTGCAGCTCCAACGGGGAGAACAATTCGACGGCAAGCTCCGGGCGATCCACGAGGGACAGTTGCGGCTGCTGACCGAAACGGAGTGCGAGCGGTTACAGGGCTTTCCGGACGGTTTTACGCGCTATGGCGTCTATGACGGAGAGGTGCGGGAGATTTCCCGCACGCAGCGGTATTCGTTGCTGGGAAATGCTGTCAGCCCGCCTATTGTAGAAAGGGTGGCTGCGAGAATCAAACAAACGACATTGTTGTAATTTATTATCTCAATTTATGAAAGAAGCAACAAGAAAAACAATGTTTTCATCCGTTCGGATGGACTGGGCTACGCCTATGGATTTTTTCAATGCGCTCGACGCGGAATTTCACTTCACACTTGATCCTTGTGCAAGTCCTGAAAATGCAAAGTGCAAGAAATACTATACAGAGCGGACAAACGGATTATTACAGAGCTGAAAGGGCGAAACGGTGTTTTGTAATCCTCCTTACGGCCGTAATATCGCGGCGTGGGTTATCAAGTGCTGGCAGGAAGCGAAACAACCGGGAACAATTGTCGTAATGCTGATTCCGGCCCGCACGGATACGCGCTATTTTCACGATTTTATTTACCACCGGGCAACAGAAATACGGTTTATTAAGGGGCGTCTGAAATTCGGAGGTCAGAATAATCCCGCACCGTTTCCGAGCATGGTAGTAGTTTTCAAGGGATATAATAAATAAAATGAACAGTTATGCGAAAAATAAAAATCTGCGGCATTTTTGCCGCGCTGCTGTCGCTGTTCTCGTGTAACGATAAGATCGACGTGCAGCAAGCCTATGATTTCGGTATAACGACCTGGTATCTTCAAAAAACGATCAAACCGGGCCAACCCGTCGAAATACGGTTCTATCTGACCCGTGAGGGGTATTATGCCGATGCGGAGTTCTCAATCGGCTATGTTCAGATCGAAGGTGACGGCGTGGTGTATGATACCGGAAACTCACGGCTTATAAATCGGGAGTTCTGTGCCTTGCAGGAAATATCCGACCTGCAGGACGGGGTTTTCACGCTCTATTACCGGAGCCTGTCGGACAAAAATTCAACGCTGAAATTCATCGTCATGGATAACTTCGGCCAGACACGAGAATTGCAGATCGAATTTGAAAGTGAAATATAAGGGAAAAGGCGGCCGGTATGAAGTGCACCCCAAAGATTGGCCGGATTAATATTAATTTAGATAGCATGAGTTCGGTACTGCACCGGGCTCATGTTGTTTAAAGCCCTCTTTATTCGTTTGTTGCCCTTTGAATATTGCCGTTGATTTGTCATAGCGCATAATCGAGGTGGTATTTAATATATTCAAATTGAAAATCACCACATTCGGCACGGGGTAGCCGGAGATGGGCTACACGAGGATTGTATTTATATTTATTAGTAAGATATTCCACCATTTTTTCATAAGCATCGTAGCCACTTTTGGCAAAAAAGTTTCCCTTATACAATTCTATTCCTTTGATCGTGCCGCGTTCATTCGTGTATACTGTCAAATAGAAATAATATCGTACAGCATATATTCCCTCCCGGATTTCGGATAACTCCTGCCGACGCTTGTTTACTAATTCCTTATTCTGTTCGAATCGTTCCAGATTTATTTTTTCGAGTTGTGTCTGATAAAGCCGGTTGTGTTCTTCCAGAGTGTCGGCCAATGCCGGGTAATAGTTTATGTGCGTTGAACCTGTGCCCGTTGTTTGGAGCATGTTCAATCCCGAATATTTTTTGGTTTTATAAATGAAATAATCGACGGTTCCGGCTTCGTTTCCCACGATTTCGCCAAAGAAAATAGCGTATATCCGACACTCTGCTGTTTCGCTGCATTTCAGTTGTTTCGCACTTCTCGGATTTATAAGGGAATTGATGAAATAGATAGCTTGTTCCGGTGTGCTGCATAGTTCAATTCTATTGAAGTACACGAACACATATTTTCTTTTGAGATTCATACGTTACAAGTTTTATGAAAAAGAGAAAGCAGTATAACAAATATAGCTTTTATTTGTTGAATTTCAAATACCTGTGATATGTTTGAGGACTGAATTTTTTTCGTGCATGGCTCGAATAATATAAAAATGTGTCAGAGTGATTTTAAAAGCCAATGATAACAAGAAAGGACGGCTATCTTTGCCGTTCTTCTCCTATTTTCTTCACGTGCATTGTTTCCGGGGTGTAATTACGGTCAGTTGCCGTAATCTTTGGGGTAAGTTACTCCGGTATGTGTACAGGTCAGGTCGAATGCCCACGCTACGGCATTGAATGTTGAAAGGCGCGTAGGTTCCATACGCAAATCATAAATACCGATACCCCCGGCATTGGCTCGCATTGATTGTATCGTGCGAACTTTGACCGCACTATCACTTAATGGGCCTCTTAAATCTATACTGAACGGAAGATAGTGTGATACCGGGAACATTGAAGATAGGTAATAACCGTTCAATGAACCTTGGTGCGTCAGGTCGATACATGCTACGGCTTCGGGTGAAAGCGTATTGGTATTTCCCCAATCCAGCAGGGTAATTATTTTGTCGGTTTTGTTTCGCAATTTCAGAATAACATTGCTGAATGAGGTTGAATTTGCCGGTGGCCAGCCGCGGGTTCCGTATTCCGACCATTCATCGTCGAGGAAATAGCCGTCCACACCGGCGGCCTCCCCGACCTCGATAATCTGGTTGCAGAACGATTCTGCTTGTTGATTCGTGAGGTTTGCGAACCCGGCTCCGGTATGGTCGCCCAGATAGCCGAGCAGGACTTTGATACCTTTTGCCTGGAGCGGTTTGATATATTTGTCGGGATCGGCGAGAATAGCTGCGTTATTGGGATTGTTGTAGGCATAAACATTCCCGTTGGCATCTCCACGGATGTTGGACGAATAGATCACCACATGGGTAAAGAACGGTTCGCCGTTGGAAAGGTAATACTCTCCGGCATTGAGGATATTTACGTCGTTGACTTCCACGATCAGATGCCGGGCGAAGTTTTCTATTGTCGCCGCGCGGGTCATGGGGGTAGTTTGTCCGTCCGGTTGGGCTATGACGGGTTCTTCTGCGCTATTGCAGGCTGTAAAAGTGTATGCCGCTGCTGCGAACAGCATACACGCTATTATCATTCTTTTCATAGTCGTAGTTCGTTTAGGATGAAAAACCGCACACCACTTTCGCGGTGCGCGGACACTTTAATCACAACCTATTTCTTCTCATTTTGCGTAAAACATTAATTGCCATAGTCTTTCGTGTAGGTCGTTCCGGTGTGCGTAACGGTTTCACCGAAAGCCTGGGCTGCTGCGTTAAACGACGAAAGGCGATAGGGCGACATCGGCAGGTTGAAGAAACAGATACCACGTGCATCGGCGTTCTTGGCCTGCGTTGTGCGAGATCTGATTGCGGTGTCCGAAAGCGGACTGGTCAGGTTTACGAACAGCGGCAGGTATTTGCTAGCCGCGAACGACGAATTGAACCCATAGCCGTTCAGCGAACCCTGGCAGCCCCAATCGAGATGGCTGATAGCCGTGGATGAGAGCGTACCGGTGTTACCCCAATCGAATACGCTGATCGACTTGTTGGTCTTGCCTGCCAGCGCGATAATCATGTTGCTGTACGAAGTGCTGTTAGCATAGGGATAGCCGCGGGTTCCGTACTCCGCCCATTCGTCGTCGAAATCGTAGCCGTCTACGATATTGTCGTAGGCAACCAGATCATCCGTGTAAGTGCCGATTTGTGCTGCGGTAAGATTTGCAAAGCCGGCTCCGGTGTGGTCGCCGAGGTTGCCCATAATCACCTTGATGCCCTTGGCTTGAAGCGGAGCAATGTAGGTTGACGGATTTGCGAGAATTGCGGCGTTGTTCGGGTTGTTGTAGTTGTGAACGTTGCCCGATGCGTCGCCGCGGATGTTGGATGCAAAGAGAATGACGTGCGTAAAGAACGGAGTGCCGTCCGACAGGAGATATTCTCCTGCGTTGAGAGGATTGACGTCGTTTACTTCCACGTAAACAACGCGGTAGAAGTTGCCGAGCGTTGCCGCGCGGGTCATCGGGCCGGCCCGATCGGTCGGGTCGTTTGCGATGGGTTCCTCGGCCTGCTGGCACGAGGTCATCAACAATGCGGATGCAGCGAACAAGGTGCAGGCTGCGAATAAGAATTGTCTTTTCATAAGGCTAATTTTGGTTAAAAGGTTGAGGTTTGAGAATTATAGGTTGTAGTTAAAGTGGTTTTTTACCAGTCTTTTCTGAAGTTCCCGTAATTGTTAAAATCCAAATTTACGTTTATCAATAGTATCATTCCGTCGTATTCCCAATCCCAATCGGTAACTGCATCTGCCACTATATTGAAAGCGCTTTTGGGGCCTTCTTCATATCCTGCCGAGTTTGTCGGCATATCCCAGAATGCGAATACGTTCCCCGATTGGGTTTCGCGGTACAGCGATTTAACCGCTGGAGTCAAAATTGGATTTAATAGTGCGCTTTCCTGCGTATTGTGCGTTTTCAGCAGCGCGCCGCCGTATTTGGATTGCTCCAGCCCGGCAATGGGTTTGAGCTTTGCACCGTCGGTGTAAGCATCCACGACTTCATCGAAAATTCCCGACCAGGCATAGTCGATGTATTTTCCGGCTTCGATGCCGTCGTGTGCCGTAGCGAGCAGGTCGGTGCTCTCCGCGTCGCAGGCCACGGTGACGAGTTTGCCGTCGCCCAATGCTTCCTTTGTCGCCTTTATCAGTTTGGCGTAGGATGCGGGATTTACACCGGGCATACCGTCTTTGCCGTAGGACGCTTCGATGTCGAAGTAGTTTACGCCGTCCAACTTATATGTTTCCACGACATATTTAAGCTGAAAAACAAAATCAGCGATCTGCTCGTCGGTCATATTGCAGAACCCCAGCCCCGTATTTCCGCCGGTGATGCAAATAAGTACCTTACGACTGCTTTTCTGCAAAGGCGTGAGGTATTTGTCGCGGTTGCTCAAGACATATTGCAGATCCGGCCCGATGTCGAGCATGGCCCGCCGTGTCGTCTTGTCGAATTTTAGCGCCGCGGGGCGGAGTACTTCGATGTCGATCCATGTTTGGATTATCGTATTGAAATCGAGATCAAATGTTTCCACATAAAATTTGGTTCCCATCAGCGGGGACATTTCCTCGGTATTGACATATCCGACGACTTTGAAAGCATAGGCATCGAGCTGCGTTTCGGGTACGATCTCCCCGACCAGGATTCGGTAGTAGATTACCTGGCCTTTCGCGGATGGGGAAATGTCGTTATTGGCAACGGTCGCCCGCAGTGGCAGCAGGTAGGCGCCTTTTTCGACTCCTTCGCGGCTCAACGTGACGGCAAGAGCAGGAGAGATTTTCTCTCCCCTCTTGACCGTCACCGTCTTGCCCTCTTCAAAAGTCACCTTTTCTAACGGAAATAGCGCCAGTTTTGCGTCACCTTGTTTGTCTTTGTTGTATTCGTCCACAAGCGTTGCGTCCGCATCGACCGTAACCGTCACGTCTACGGCTGCAGGCTGGGTCAGTTGGTAGAACACGGCGTCTGTGGTCGTCTGCTCTTCGCCGAGTTTGAGTGCTGAAATCTGATCGGGCGTTTTCTCCCGGCGCAGCACTCCGCCGACATTAGCAAGGTCGTCCTTACCGGGAATATCCCCGGCCGTGCGGGTGAAGTCCTCGGCGTCGCACGCGGCCATCACTGCGAGCGTAAGGCAAAGTGCCGAAGTGCGCAGTAGACCTAATATATTATTCATGTTTTTCATAGTTCAAGATTTACGGTTTATTCTTGCTTGTTGAGCTGCGGAATTTCCACCGAGGTATTCCATTTCAGATCGGTATGCGCTACGGCGTCGTTTCCGTACTGCGACCAGTCTTTGATGATGTTTCCCGTTCCCTCGTTGAATTTCCAATAAGCGCGTAATTCGGGCTTTTCGGCCGGGTTTTCCACGTCGTACATGTCACGCCAGATGTCGGCCTGCGTGCGTGCGACGGACCATACGCGCACCTCTGAAATATCGCCGCAGAGCTGGCGGAAAGCGTCGTAGCTGTACCCGATGAAGAATTGCCGGGCATCCGTTTCGGGGTCGGGGTCTATGGCGCGAAGTCCGAGATTTATGACCTTCACGGTCGGCGCTACCTGCGTCTGGCTTTGGAGTTGTCCGTTCAGATAGATGCAGGCGATACCGGTTTCCAGGTCGTATGTGAAAGCGACATGATACCACTCTTCGAGCGACAGAAGTTTACCCTTGTTCTTTTCGGGGAATTTGCCCAGGCTTACGCCCGATCCGTCTACCTGGAGCTGGTCGGCATAGAAATTCGTGTCGCCGATACGCAGCAGCAGGTGTTGCTCCACACCCATGATCGTAGAGAGCTTTTCTTCGATGTAGGACGAGGTAGGACCTGCATAGTGGAAATCGTGAACGCGGACGATAGCTTCATAGGTTACGGCTGTCAGTCCATTTACGCAGTCGGCAGTTCCGGCTTTGTCGAACGCGGGTACGTCTATCCAGTTGTCGGTGAGTACGGCGGCGGTCGTGATGGCCGAAGAACGGCGCACAAGATAATAGACGGTTTGGGAACCGGAGAGGGTCGAAAGTCCCCCCCCCGCAGAAACGATAGTTACCGGAAGTAACTGTGTTGCATCTATATCGAGCCGGTCGAGGTTCTTAAAATGGATAGTCAGAGGTTCCGATACGGATTTCCCGGCTTCTACGGTTGCCGTCCGTTCGGGGAACTCGTAGTAACTGTCATCGAGTACCGCATATTTCGTATCGTGTTTGGCATTGTAGGTGTTCACGAGCGACGGGTCGATGGCGAATGTCACCTCGATATTCTCTTTTGCCGGGGAGATCAGTACGGCGGAGAGTTCGCGGTCGAGCTGCGTAACAGTCTTTTTAAAAGTTACGTTGTTGTCGCTCGACGTTTCGGCTGCGTCGATATATGCTGCGTTGTCGAACGGGTAACGGTTTTCATAGTCCGATTCACACCCGGCCAGCAGGATAAAGGCAGCCGATACAAAATACAGATATATTCTTCTCAATTTCATAAGGCGCATTATTTAGGGTTTGCCGGATTCAGCAGGCCGATGGCATGCTTGGTCTGTTTGTAATTTATGTAAGCGTCGTAGTAATCGTCCCCAATGTTGTAAATACCCAGCCCGGCTAACGGCCCCATTGTAATTACGCTTTTTGCCGCTTCGGCGATTGCGGGTTGCTGCACAAGGTTTTCATCCGTGAGTTTCCCGCCCGGCTCGGCCGTGATGATGATTTTTTCGAGCGCAATGCCGGCATAATCGGTCGCGTATGCAAGCTGGCTGCGGATATTGAACGTATTGACGGCATCCGTAGTCGTGAGTACGAAATAGGTGACGGCGTCATGATTCTCCTTTGCGATAAAGAGCGGGTTACCCTCCGCCATGAGAATTTTTCCGGTCAGGGACGACAGTTTGCTGACAATCGTTGCAGCGGCTTGGGTCGCTGCGGCATCCATAGCGCCGCCGTAACGTACCGTTACGCCGTCGAACTTATACCGGTTTACGACCTCGATCACCTTGTCGAGATATGTCCCCAGCGCTGCGGCGTCCGTAGATTCCGCGAGTGTGTTGTAATCTACGGTATAGAGGATTTTCGTGCCCTTGGCCTGCGCCTGGGGTATATCCTCGATGTCGTATTCGGTCAGGTTACCGGCGTTTTCAAGTGCCACGATGTCGAGTGAATCGGGCAGTGAGCGCAGAAATGCCTTTTCCGAACCCGGTACGGCCGGAGCATTTGCCAGGCTTGCGTAAACGACGTAGTGTTCGCTTGCCTTATACGCTTTGAGGGCTGCCAGATATGCGGCATACTGTGCCGGGTCTTGCTGGTCGGGTTTTATGATCTGCTGGTCTATCGGCTCTATGTCCGTGTCGCAGGCCGTGAAACAATAGGCCGCGGGAATGAGCAGCGCCAGAATCAGGTATTTTATAGTCTGTTTCATAGCTTCGGTTTAATTTAAGGGTTTGCAATCCCACCATGTGCGCGTACCGCCGTTGTCGGGGCCGCCGAGCGAAGTTATCGCCGCTTCGACATTTGTGCGGTTCTCGGAATATTCCTCGGATGGGTAGGGAAGTCTGCGCATGCCGTACTTGGAGTTCACCGTTCCACCGGATTTATTGTCTTTGGCCGGCATCAGTTTCGGATAGCCCGTGCGCCGGTATTCCGCCCACGCTTCATTTCCGAGCGGGAAAATCGCAATCCATTTCTGGGTGATGATGCGTTCGAGGTTTTCTTCGAACTGTGCATCTTCTTTCCATTTGATCGTGATGCGGCTTTGCGGTAATGCGGTGTTGTTTTCGATAACGCCGAGAGGGTCGGTGTAGGCTTCGGGGACGTTCGCTTCGTCGGCGATATAATCCTCTGCTCCGGCTACGCCGCGTTCCTCGAATGAAAGCCGAATGCCTTGTTCGTAGAAACTCTGTGCCGATACCGCACTTCCCCAGCGTAGTTCATATTCGGAGCGCAGGAACGCGATTTCCGCTGCGTTCATCCATAAAATAGGGTCGGTGTCGGTAATGAGCATCGAGGAACATGCCGTTACGGCCTTGGACTTGTTGGCCGGTGTCGTGCCGATGCGCAGGCCGTAATAGCCTTTCACTGCGGCATCGCCCTCTCCGACGGTTCCCTGTGTGAACATCTTTGCCCGGCGCGGGTCTTTGTAGCCGTTCATGTAGCAGAGGATGTCGGCTCCGATGGCGTGGTCCTGCCAACTGTTCCAAAGCAATGTCGTGCGGTTGAGTTCGGGCTGAAGCTTCGCATTGTCGGCATTCTCGGTGATGACCCCGGCGGCGATGGCTTCCGCAGCTTTTGCCTTTGCGGTCTGCTCGTCGATATAGGAAAGGCGCATCGCCATACGCAGTTTAAGCGAATTGGCGTATTTGATCCACTTTTTAAGGTTGCCGTTGTAAACCTGGTCGTATTCGCCGAAGGCTTCCGTACTCAAATCCCGGTTGCGCTCCAGCGCTTCCAGCGCGGTGTCCAGTTCTTTGAACATCTGCGTATATGCTTCCTGTTGCGTGTCATAGGGGACGGTCAGGCGTTCTTTTTTGTCCTCTACGATCTTGGAGTAGGGTATCGAGCCGTAAGCGTCGGCCAGGCGGTTCATAATCGCCACGCGCAGGACGTTGGCTAGGGCTACCGCCACTTCGTCGTCGGTTTTGTTGATGATGCCGCGGTAAGCGGGGTAAGTTTCGGTGATGACATCCACAAACGGCGCTTTGAGCCAGTCGGTGGTGGGATTGAACGTTGAGAATTTCGTTTCCCAGCTGTCTACCGTCGCTTCGACGTAGCCGCCGTAGCTGCCGCCTTCGAGTGCTTCGACAAATTGGTATAGGTGTTCTTCCGAGGGGATCACCATATTTTGCAGTTTGGTGAGTTTCGACCCCACGAGGTAGTTGTCGCGTTCCAGTTCGTCGTCTGTCGCTTCGTTCGGATTACGGTTGTAATCTTCGAAGTTGTCAAGGCATCCCGTCGATGCGCTTACTACTGCGATAAGAGCAACGGCACGAATTATTGTCTTTATTTTGTTCATAGCCGTTAGAATTTAATGTTAATATTGAATCCCAGGTTACGTGTCGAGGGCATCATGAAATAGTCCATTCCCTGATAGAAATTGTTTGTCGATGCCACGGCTTCGGGGTCGAACGGCGCTTTACAATACATCATCCACAAGTTGCGGCCTACGAACGATACGGTGATCGAACATACGTTGTGCAGCCATTTGCGGGGAATCGTGTAGCCCAGTGAAAGTTCCTGGAGGCGGACGTTGGTTGCCGAGTAGGTGTAATATTGGGGTATTCCGCCCTGCGACGCTATGGCCGTATACCAGGTTTCCGGGTTTACCAGGCTGCGGCCGTTTACCAAAGCACCTCCGGCATCGCGCGCGGCAGCCGTTGCTTCGGACACGCCGAATAGGTCCATGTTGGCTTGCGTGAGTGAATTGACGATGCCGCCGATGCGTGCCGTTACGAGGAATCCGAGGTTCAGGTTCTTCCACGATACGCTGTTGCGCCATGCGAGGTTATAGTCCGGGAATACGGAACCGAGTTTCATGTCGGGCAGGTTGTCCTCTACGACGACGTTGCCGCCCTCGTCGATCTCGATGTTGCCTTTGTCGTCGCGCCGCAGGTCGGTCGTGGAATAAAGGTCGCCCATCGAACCGCCCTCTTTGAGAATAAATTTAGCGCGCCCCAGCTTACTGATCTGGAGCCTATTCATGCTGATTGTTTCCTCGGTGATCGGGTTGTACCACTCCTTGCAAAGTTCGATGATCTTGTTTTTGTTCCAGGAGAAAGTAAACTGCGAGTTCCAATTCCAGTTTTTCCATTGGTGGTTGTAACCCAGGCTTGCCTCGACACCCGTATTGCGCACGTGGCCGGTCTGAATATAAATGTCGGAGTAGCCGGACGATGCGGACAGATTCGGGTTGAAAGTCTGGTTATAGGTGTCGGCGCGATACCACGATGCCGTGAGTGTGAATCCATTGAGGAACCGGGCGTCGAATCCTAATTCCCATGTTTTCGTCCGCTCCGGGTAAAGCTGGCCGATGGGGTAGTTCGATTTGTCGTCCCAACCGGAAATGGTGTCGTCGTAGGGGTGTGTGGCGATTGTCAGTTCCCGCGGAAAGGGGTTTGCTACCGAAGCCCACGAAGCGCGGATTTTCAGGTAGTTAAACTTCTCCGGGAAATTGAATGTACTGCTGGGCAGCCACGATACGCCGACCGAGGGGTAGAAAAACGACTTTTGGGGTGAGTTGGCAAGCTGCGACGCCCAGTCGTTACGTCCGGTCGTCGTTACGAACAGTTGCGACTTCCAGCCCAGTTCCAGGGAGTAGAAAAACGACTGCGTTTGCTCGTGCCAGCCGGTTTTCGGCGTTTTCTTCTGGCTCTTATCGAGGTTCACGACATTGAAGATGTTGGGAGCGCCGGCAATGGGGCCATATACCGAGAGTTCGTCGAAGCGGTTGTCTTTGATCGACGCGCCGATATGTGCGTCGAGCGCGAATTTCTCTTTGAACGTTTTGCTGATGTTGAGCATTACGTCGCCGTAGGTCTGACGTTCTTCGCCGCGGGTTTCGGTATATTTACCTTTTTTGCTGTTCTCCAGCAGCGTGGGGTTCGATGTTGCGTACAGTTTTTCCGTATATAAACTATTGGTGTTATCGATGCGGATACGTCCTGCGACATTCATCCAGTCGGTGATTTTATAGGTAATGCCGCCCGTAAATATATAGCGCTTGCGGCTGTTTTCGCGAGGATTGCGGTAGGCGATCCAATAGGGATTCTGCATGCGCAGGTCGCCGCCCTCGCCCTGCGGCCAGAACTGTGCATAGATTTTGCGTGCTGGGTTCCAGCGTTCGAATGCCTTTACGAGCGAAAAATCATCGCCGCGGGGAAAGAGATAAGCCGATACGAGCGGGTTTGAGTACACGCCCTGGTTTATCATGTTGCGGTCTTTCTGGATGATGTAGCTTCCGCTTACGTCCAGTATCAAACGGTCGTTCAGCAGGTTCGACGTATTGCGGAATGTAAAGTTATAACGATTGTACTTGTTGTTGGGGACAAGTCCTTTGGAGTTTACTGCTGCGGTCGAGAAATAGATTTGGTTTTTCTCCGTACCCCCGGACAGTGTTACGGAGTTTGTCAGTATGTGACCTGTTTGCAGGAAATCTTCGGGCGAGTAGTCGTAACGTGCCGCTTGGTTGAGCGGTGCGCCCCAGCTATGGATTGTCGAACCGCTGGCTTTGCCTTTACGCCCCGTGCCGTAGCGGGTCTGGAAGTCCGGCAGGCGCAGCGGGTTCATAAATTCCGTGTTACTCGAAACCTGTATCTGTGTTGCTCCGGCCTTACCTTTTTTGGTGGTAATGAGCATTGCGCCGTTCGCGGCGTCAGAACCGTACAATGCCGCGGCTGCGGCTCCGGTCATAACGGATATAGATTCAATGTCATCGGGGTTCATATCGGCGATGGATTCCGTTGTGCCGCGTGATCCGAACTCCATGCTGCCGTCGCTGGTGAAGTTGTGCATAGGAATACCGTCAATCACATACAGTACGTTCGAGGTCTGCATAATCGACTTCATACCGCGCATAATGACTTTGGCCGAACCGCCCACGCCGGACGAACTGGTATTGATAACGGCTCCGGCGACTTTACCTGCGAGGCTGTTCACGAAGTTCGCGGATTTTACGGTTGTTACGGCTTCGGACTTCACTTGCTGCACGGTGTAGGCCAGTGCCTTTTCCGAGCGTTTGATACCCAGGGCCGTGATCACCACGTCTTCAATCTGCTCTGCTGCTTCTTTGAGTGTTATGGCAAAAAAGGTTTGTGTGCCGATTTTTACTGTTACGGGGTCATAGCCGATGAAATTGACATACAATTCAGCGGTTTGGGCAGGTGCGGGGACTTGGAGCGAGAAAGCGCCGTCAAGTCCGGAACTTGTGCCGATGGTCGTTCCCTTTACGACCACCGATGCCCCGACAACGGGTGTCCCTTTGGTGTCGCGCACGACACCGCTGACCTTTGTGGAGCCGTTGTTTGCGGCTTTCTTGTCCGAGGATACGGAAAGATAAATGTTTTGCTGGTAGATTTTGTACTCGGTTTTCGTTCCTGCGACCATCGCCTGTAACGCTATGCCGAGCGGTTTATCGGCGACATTGATACTGATGGTTCTGTTAATATCTACGCCTTTGTTTACGATGAAGAAATAGCTGGTCTGTTTTTCTATTTCATTCATAACCTGCTCCATGCGAACATTGTCCATCTGCAATGTTACTTTCGCGGTCTGGGCATACGCTCCCCATGCGGAGAACGTGGAGCAAATTATGAATAGAAAAGTAAACCAGCATTTAATTTGCTGAATAAATTTATTATTCATAGATTTGTAGATTAGTGGTTGTTAGATTGGTTCAAATTCTATTAGCCGCTATGCCTGCGGGTGGTTGCTACACCTGCGGGCTTTTTTTGCGACTTTGAAGATTCATAGTCTTATCTCATAGGCATCGCAGTTTTTTTAGATTCTTATTAGTTGATTTTGGCATAGTTATTTTATATGGATTACATTGTTTTCGTCTTTCTCATATTTAAATGGAGATATTTCCTGTAAGGATCTTAACGCATAATCCAGCCCCATATTGACGGGGATTTTGCCCCGGATAACGTCGATCTGCGGAAGATCGGCCGTTTCGATCTGGATTTTCACACCGTATGTTTTCTCCATTTTGGCGATGATGTCGGCAAACGGGTGTCCAACGAGATTCAGAATACCCTCTGTCCATAAATAGTCGTCCGTATTTTTAATCTTTGTCAATACCAGACGATTCCCATTTAGGCATACCTTTTCGTTCGGGTCTAATATAATCTGGTCGCCGCTTGCTAATTTGTTGGTTATTTTTACCTTACCATTTAATAATGCGGTTGTAAAGTCGTGTGCTTGCTCGTTTGCCGTTACGTTGAACTTCGTTCCCAGCACTTCCACGTCGCAGGCGAAAGTTTCCACGATGAACGGATGGGCGGCATCATGCTCCACGTTGAACATGGCTTCGCCGGAGAGTTTCACACGGCGATTTCTATTGAACCGTATCGGATATTCCAGTTTTGCCCCGCTGTTCAGGCAAACGCTGGTTCCGTCCTGAAGTGTAATGTCTATACGTTGTCCTGCCGGTGCGGCAACGGACAGATATTGTTTTGCGGTATCTTCGATAATGACGGTTCTGGAAGCGTACCAACTGCCTGCGACCAATAGTAATACTGCGGCAGCCTGGGTGCAGATACGAATAAAGCGTTGGCGATACCATTTCGGGCGTCTGGTCGGCAGGTGCAGACGATTGTGGTGCTGATAAGGAGCATTTGCGATAATCGCGTCCTGCATAGACCATAAAGCATTTAATTCTTTCTGGTTATTGGGGTCGGCATCAAGCCAGTCTACAATCGTTTTTTCTTCCTGCTCGGAAGTTTGTCCGTTTATGTACTTATATAATAATTTCTTGTCCATTTTTTTACATTGTGTGGCGAGTGCGTTATGAATTTTGGCAGCCCGTGGCTAATCCATAATTTTTCTGTTGGTAATTTTCTTGATAATTATACTTTGTCTGCTTACAATTATATGGTGCGTGAGCGCGCGACATTTACATCGAAAAAGTGCATTTTCCGTTAAATAAATTTTCTTAAAAAAATGGTATTTTTTTTAATTATCGTATAACGCTGGAATACAGGACGATAATTAAAATGATGAGATAGTCGTTCAGTGCGATTCGCATTATGGCCAAAGCCCGTTGGATATTGGCTGTGACGTTGCGCACATTGATTCCAGTAATTTCGGCGATTTCTTGGTAAGTCTTGCCCTCGAAGCGGTTGTATAGGAAGATTTGCCGCATAGGTTCGGGCATTTTGTTGATCTGGCTTTCGATGATGGATTTTATTTCCGCTGTAAAGGATGCTTGCGGATTGGTGCTTTCCAAAACGGTGATTTTAGCTTTGATGCTGCGGTAAGCCGTCGTATGTATTTGTTGCTGGATTTTGAGTCTGTTTTTCTGGTTGCGCAGCCATTCAAGACAACCATGCTTTACGGAACCTAAAATATATGCGGGAATAGTCGTAGTAATATTGAGCTTGTCTTTGTTTTCCCAAAAATAAAGGAAACTGTCGGTAACGATGTCTTCCGCGGCCATATTATTGCGGATGTATGACCGGGCAATAATGATAAAACGAGGTTTATACTCGGAGTATAATCGTTCGAAATCTTCGAGCGTGATATGTTCATCCAGTTCTGACATGCGTGTAGATTAATTCAAAGGTAAACTTTTTTATCAAAATTCAAAAATTTGTAGAATGTCCGTTAATATGGGGTGATGTGAAATATTGGGTTTATCTCTTTGATGCGGAACGAATCGGAGAAAGAAGTGAGGTTTAGATAATATCGTTATGGATAACTTCGGTCAGACGCGGGAATTGCAGATCGAGTTCGAAAGTAGGCCGGGGCCGCAGCCCCGGCGCTGCTCACTCACTCCGGGGTTTGGGTTGCTCGGTTACGATTTCGGGCTTACTGTAAAACGATGTTGTGCAGCGGGTCTTAAACCCGACAATGCTATTATCTTCCACCCGGATAAATCGGAATAGCCGCGTATATACATAGTTCATCATCGCATAAGCATAGGGGTCGGGGGCTTTCACGTTCTTCCATCCGGGAGCTATGTCGTCGAGGGTGGGGAAACGTTTTTTGAACTGCGCTTTGAGTTTTTCTTTCAAAAGGGCCACTTGTTCGGGCCGTGTTGTCGGTTGTTCTTCGAAATATTTTTGCATGGTTAAAATGTTTATGGTTTAAAATAGGGTTTGCTCAATGCCAGGAGATGCGGGATAAACGATGCTGTTCCGCGCCCGCTGAAAGTTCACCTTATCCAGCGCGGCGGCAGCCCGTTCGGTGTCGATGGTCCGCAGTTCCTCGTTTATCCAGTCCTCGTACTGGAGTATTGAAGCGTATATCCGGGCGGCTTTCTGCATTTCCTCGCGGTATTGGCGGCAAAGTTCGGCGTAACGGTCAGGGTTAATTTCTCCCTGCTTGTCGATCATCACCTCGTAATGACCGCCGAGCCGGGGATCGTCCACCATGACGCGCATATGTTCGGCCACGTACCCGATGTGCTTTGCATACCCGTACTGCCCTAAAAAGTTCTCTTTTTCTATCCCGACCATGTTTTCGAAGTGCCGGATGTTTATACGATGGGGATTCGTTTCGCAGATGTCCCCGGCATTGTCGCGGGGTTCCTCGTGCAAAAAGCGATAATAGGCTTTGTATAACGCAAGAGCGTCTATTTGCTGATCTTTCATCGGCCTAAATTATGAATTTGGGGAGTAAATATTTTTTGTCGGTTGCCGTGCCGTATTGGTCGATGAAGTGTCGCACCGCGTTGTATTTATCTTCAAGATCGCTATCGTCCCAAGCAAAGGACGAATAATCGTAATTATGGAAAGGGGACGCTTCTGTTTGGCAGATTCGCAGAATGTCGTTCAATTCCGCCCAGAATATACGTGTGCCGTTATCCTCCAGCCGATACATTTTCAGAAACAGCCGCCGCAGGGTGTACGCCGAATATAGGCGTACACTCTTGTCGGTTATGGTATTCAAACGGTTGCGGCTACCTTTCCCCAAGTTTCCTGCGCAGACAAAACCGAGGTTGCGAGCTTGCGCTTCGGTGCGGGCTTTATAGTCGGCGAATCGCTTTTCTGCGCGGTCTACTGACCGAGTGAAGTAGGGGATTTCTTTCATTTTCATAAATTGGGTGGATTACAAGTTAAAATAATTGTTGTTGTGTAGCATGTTCGGGCTGTGTTTCTGCCGATGGGACGGGCGAGATGCGCCCGGATAGGTAAGCATGTAAGGTGTTTAGAAACTGCTCCCGATATACCGGGTCGATACGGCACTTGTCATATTGTTCCCGATGGTCGGTAATTGCTCCGTCTTTTTCGGCTGCTTCAATCGCTTTCGGGAATCTGCTGCCGCCCTGCATCATCCCGGAAAAATAGTCGAAAAGGATTTCCATTTCTACGGCCTTGCGGCCTTTCTCCCGCAAAATCGCAGTTAGTCTTTCCGATTTAGCTTCCCGATATTCCAACGGCCAAACGTTACTGGTTGCGCTGTCGATAAATACCTCTGTTCCAATTATGGAAATGCGCTTTACTTTTTCGTGCGACATAGTTGCAAATTTTAAGTTAATACGATTGACTGCCCCGGCCTGCGTTGAGCAGGTATTTTTCGTGCAGGGCTTGTTCTGTGGTTTTTCCGCTCAGTTTCTCGATGCGGGCGACACGGCGAGCGATTCGCGCCATATCTTTCTGCCAGCGGTTTATAAGGTCGAAATCGGCCAGAAACGCCGGATTCTCGTTGTCGATGCCGGGGCGGAACCCGCGGCGATACATGCCGCCGAAAACCTCGTCTATCGCTTTGGAATAGCGGTCGCGCTGCTCGTCGAGTTGGCATAGCTTCCGTGCGGCAGGATTCTGCGGGTATCGTACCCGCAAAATCCTGCGCTCGGCAGCGGCATAGCGGTTGTTCTGCTTTTGCCTACTTGTCATATTCTGAATATTTGAGGAACGGATGTTTTTTCGTTGGACGGAATTTCCACAAGTCGGCCAGATATTTTAGGAATGTCTGCGGATCGAAATGCTCGCCCGTGGCGCAGGAATGGTAGTTCGGAGCATCAAGCCGGATTACAGCCATATCGAAAAAAGGAGTTTTACATACGCTCCATTTTCCGTTGAAAATCCGAATATCCACGGCGTTGATGTGGCCCTCGAAATCGAAAAAAGTTGTGTATTTCCCGGATGCGTTCAACTTGGTAAGTTCTTCAAATATTTCAATAAATATTTTGTCCATAATAGTTTGGTGTTGTAGGCGGGGACGATGCCCCGCCCGGATTTATGCTTTTTGGCTGATGTAACGAATAAGTTTCTTTTCGTTGGTGTAGTCGAGTGTTTCCAACAGAAATTGAATGCTGCCCGTTCGCATGGCCCGCCATAGTCTATTGTATAGGCTTGGATCGCTTTCGGGAGTTTGGCCGAAAATTTCTTCCATGTAGTTTTCCGGCATGTGGGTACGGATACGCCAGTCGAGGGCTGCGGTTGCTCGTATTATTTCTTCGTATGATTTCATTTTTTGGGGATATTGTGGGCGGACGCCCCCGCCCGTTATTATTCTGTTTATGCTGCTGTTTCGTCGGGTTTAGCGTTGCTTTCTTCCACACGGTCGGCGATCATCGTGGCGGCCTTGTTCGCGTCGATAAGGATGTCGAACAGGTATTCGGGTTTCTCTTTCAGCCCCCGCAGCCAGCTTGCGAGATAGGCGGCGTTTTCCTGCTGCGGAGTTGTTGCAAGCCCGAACCGTATGCCGCAAAGTGCGGCGGTCATTTCGGCGATCAGTTCCTCGCGGGCATAGCTGGGCGAACCAAAAAAACCGGACATATCCCGGTTGAGCCGCGACGGGTGGCCCGTGCTGTGGGCGACCTCGTGCAGCAGCGTCGAATAATAATCCGCACCTTTGGGGAATTGTGTTTTCTGCGGGCATACGATTACATCGGCGCTGGGACGATAAAATGCGCTGTCGGATTCCAATACTTCGATCCTGCAATACCATTTCCCGGCATCGACCATGTGATCGACTTCGGCGCAGGTCGTTCCGTCCGTCTGCGGCATCCCTGCGGCCTGCTCCAACAGCCGTGCATAGCGTTCGGGGTTCTTCTCCGGCATATCGGTTTGGTCGATATTGAATACCGAATAATAGCGCAGCAGGGGCAACAACTTGTAAGCCTTTTTCTGCTCGTCTGACAAACGGGCGTATTTCTCGTATGGCATGCCTTTTCCGTCTTTTTGGTCTTTGGGAATGGCGTACAAATACCAGAAATAAACCGGAAACGATTTTTCGCCTTTCTTCACGTTGATTTCTTCATCCTGCGCTTGCTTGTAGGTTAGGAAAATAGGCGTTTTGTAGCGCTTGTATTCGGTCAGCAGCAGAAGCATGAACAGGTTTCCGCCGTTGTAATACCGCCCGGCCAGATTGCGGGGACATCCCTGTGCCATCGAAACCCACGGCTTGTTCCAACCCGTTTTAAGGTTTTGTATCTTCTCTATCATCAGCGCCGTAAATGCGGGCGCGATTGCTGCGATGATTTTATCGTTGTTCATGGTATTATCGTTTTGTAGTTGTTCTGGTTATCTGCATTGGATTTCTATTTGGCCGCTGCTTGTGCGGCGTCCTCGTTCTGTTGCGTTCTGTTTTTCAACTTTCCGCGCCGGGTTTCTTTGCTCCTTTCTTTTCCCGCCGTTACGAAAGAAAGGAGGGCAGCCGATTTCCCCGGAAAAGAACCTGTTAAGGTCTATCCCTATGGGCAATTTGAAATACCAGCGGGGCCGGGTTGCCCCGCTGGTAGGTTGTTGCTTATCGCAATTTGATATTCAACAGACGTTTCGCGGTATCTTCCGCATTGCGAGTAAGTTGGCGTTGCCATGCCCCGAAGCGGGGCGACCAGCGGAACCCGGAGTGTTTGAGTGTACCGATCATTCCCGCGTCGGGTTTTTCGTTGAACAGGATTTGCAGCCGATCTTCGGCGAAATTATAGCGGACGATTCCCCCGTCGAACGGCACGTCTTTATCCGTCTTTTCCGCCGTTACCGCCCGTCGCCCCCGGATTGCCGCGGCGAGTTCAGCCAATTTAAAAAACTTGTGCCGCTCGGTGTATATCGGACGTTTGCGACCTTTGTTGAGTTCCCGCACATAGTCGATTGCCCGCTGCATTAATTCTACCTCGCCTTTCCGGGCTATGGTCTCCAGCCGGTTGTATAGGTTAGTCGAACATAAATTCCAATCGACAAAACGGTCTATATCCTCCTTTACGCGCTCCCACGCTTCGGCGGTTTTCTGCTCCTGGGGTTTGGCCGCTTCGATGCGGCGGGCTGCTGCCGCCTGCACGCGCTCACGCCAGCTTTGAAACTCCGCAACGGCTGATTCGTATGAATTATTGGCTTTGCGGTTCCTCTCGGTGGGGAACCTCGCCGGGCCTGTAATTGCCGCACTCATTATCCGGGAATGTTTGGCGAAAAGGGTTGCTACCCACTCTTTGAATTTGGCAATATATTGCCCCTGCTCGTCCTGTGGGATTTCTTTCAGATCATCGAGCAGCAATTTTTCATATTCCCGGATATATTGCGCCGCACGTTTTTCGGGGTCGAAACTCGTTGCGGAAAATGCCCTGCGTGCGGCCTCCCAAAGTTCCGCCATGTTGGTTTCGTATTTCCATGTCAGCACTTCCCAGAATTTCATGTCGTTGTCATTATCAGAAATGACGGTGGCGTTTCCGAAACAGGGTTTTGATGCGATATGCGCATATTCCGTATAAAAAGCGTTTCCGCCTAACTTCTGGCCGCGCCACTCGAATTTCCAGACCCCATATTCGGGGTTTGCGATCTGCTGTACTGTTGCTGCACGGTGGCAGTTCTTCATGCTCAAAATTTCGTGCTTTTCCATGTCTTTGATTTTTTAAATTGGTTTTCTGTTGTTGTTTTATTGGGTTCCGATTCTTATTTTCTTGCGGTTTTCGTGGCGTCGGCGTTCTGTTGTGTCGTGTTTTCAGATTCTATCCCAGCGGCTAATCCTGCCCCTGATTCTTTCCGATCATTTTTCTGTATGTTCTTTTTGGTTGCCATGACTTTTTTTTTAATCATCCCGTGCGTAGCACCCACCGCCTGAACTTTCCGTACTCAAAACCCTGCGCCGTCCCACACTTGGAAGCGGGGTTGTTCAAAAAAATACGACCCGGTAAACACGGCTCCCGGAGGGACCTTTGCGGGGTGGAGATTTTTTTGAAGAATCCTGCTGTGCGCTGCGGCCGGGCCTGATCGTGTCCGATTTCAGCGGCAGGCCCGGCCGCAGCGAGGCGCTACCTTTGAGTACGGAAAGTTCAGGCGGTGGATGCTATGTACACCGATTTCTAAAAAAGAGGAATGGCAACAAAAAAAGGGCGCAATACAGAAAACTCCCCCTGTCCCGCGCGAAGCGCGGGACACCGCTTCCCGGTTTTAGACTTCATTGCAATATGCTGCACATATATATTATAAAAGCCGCGCAATCAACGCGCGGCTTTTATTTTAAAGTTCTTTTTGGATGTAGGGGATAACTTCTTCAATCTTTGAGGCCTTGATGTGATTTCTGCTATGCCTGCCATCGTTTCAAGGGTGTAAACTCGTCCGCCGCTCCAGGATGTCGATTTGGGTGCGGTTTTTAGTAGAGCCTTTTTAAATGCAGTATAGTCGATCCCCAAGATTTCGCATACGTCCTCTGGTGTCAGGACGTACTTTATTTTCTTGGCGTAACATATTGCACCTAAAAGTGTCAGCATATATTCCAGTCGGCATTGCCTGTTTAGCAATTTGATGAATTTTTTACGGTCAATTACGACATTATCGGTATTTTCTAACCCGTTCGTAGCACTGTTTTCCATAGCTTCTATCTCCTTTGTTTATGTGTTCTTCGATAAATTTCTTCACGGCAGACTTTCGGAAAAAGACACGATTTTGGATGATTACGGCTTCGATAAGTTTTTTCTTGCGATACTCGATTATTTGCTTTGTTCTGACATCGAGAATTTCGGCAAGCTGACGGTTTGGAATTAATGGATCATCCGCACCATCATTACCGCATTGTTTCAGCAATTTTATTGCGCTCCGGGTTTCCTGTATCAGATTCAGAATGAGGTCAAGCTGCCGAAACATTCGCTGTATATCTGCATCATTCATAAACTGCTAATATTTAATGGTTTTTCCGCTTTTGTGCTGTATATATTGCTGTACCTTCGGGCGGGGCATCAGCTTGCGAAATTCGGTTGCCGTGTGTCCCAGACGGAAGTAGTCGGATATATCCTTTTCCTGTTTGGTTCCGGGCAGCGGAAGTTCCAGACGGCCGACATTGTAGGCCCGAAGTTCCTGCTGTAATGCGAGGGCGTGCTTCTTGCCCGTTGCGTCCATATCATATAGCAGTACAATGTTTCGGAACCGCTGCGTCAGTTCTTCTATCTGTTTGTGCGGTATGCGGGCTGTTTCGCTGCCAAAACAGATCGCCGGGAATCCGTGCGCTGCCAGCGAAAGCACGTCCTTTTCTCCGCCTGTAATAATCAGCGTGTTACCCGCGACGGGTAGTTGCTCCAGTCCGAAACAGTAGTAACCGTTAAAGTTGCCTCCGAACAGAAACCGAGATTGCGATTTGGGACGGTAAATCTTTATCCCGCTCTGCCGGACATATCCGAACATGGGTTCGGACGGCGACGACCGAAGCGTAAAAGTGTGGCCCGAATTGCTGATGCCGCAATATTCCGCCAGCGATACGACCCCGTACCGATTGAGGGTTTCTGCGTCAATGCCGTATTGCTTCCAATGTGCTAACTCCTCTGCAGGAAAGGGTTGTCTCTGATATTTATAGGGTAAAGGTTCTTGGGGCTTTGGGGGTGGAGCTGGTGGTTTTGGTAAGATTCGGGGACTTGTAGTCGGCGAGGCATCCTCTATTCCCAGATTTAACTCACGGTCGATGATGCGGAGTATTTCGATAAAGTTCTCGGTATTTCGGCACGACAGGTTGTGGAGCGTTGCTACCAGGTCGAAGCAATCGCCGGAATAATCCTCGTTCCCGAAGTCCTTGTATTTGTAAATCCCGCGTTGGCTGTCGAAGTATAAACTACATGATGGGTGTGTGTCCTCATAAAAGGGGTTGCGGAACTTACGTCTGGTACTGATACCGTTTCCGAAGTAATGGCGAAATACATTTAGTCCACCGTTTGTCAGGGATAGGACCGTCTGCTTATCAATCATATTGCAATGTTTTTCGACTGCAATATTCGGAAACTTACGGATAAAAAAAATAGGGGCAGAACCCGTTCTACCCCTAAAGATTTTTTGTAATCGCTTATTTGCCAGAGTTTAAATCTGTGATGTTTTTTAGATATGTCGATTTAAGCTGGTCTAATAGCGGTGTAGGGTTTCGCTTTCTGGCGGAAAGCTGGCTCCGCTTATCGAAAAGTTTTTTGAGTTTGATGTTGAAAAATTCCTCGAAGCAACGGACGAATCCTGTATATGATAATTCCAAACCGGGGTCTGCCCCGATTTTGGCACTATACCAAAGTGAATTGATAAGCTCCAGCAGTTCGTTTGCTTTTGTCAGCCAATGCAAAGGCGATACGTTGTTTTTCGCCGGAGACTTCTCGGACACCGAAAGGTTTTTAGAGCAAAGCGTAATCTCTATTGACAGCCAGGCCGTCAATGTTTGGGTTGTGTTTTTGGAGAATGAAGGGTTTTTTTCTTCGATTGAGAGTAATTGATGCAACTGCTCCAAAGCCCGTAATATTTTCAACGAGTTCGTTTCCTCGTCTTTTAATTCAAGGAGATGGGATAGCAGGATATTCCAGTAATTTAAGGTTTCTTTAAGGTTTAGTGGGGAATGTTTGCTGGTACACTCTATCTGTTCCGCAATATCTAAAAAGCGGAATTGAAATTCGGAGATATTCATAGTTAGTAATCTTTAAAGTTAAGGTTAAATAACTATGCCAAGAATATTTGCCGAAGATTGTGGACGAAAGTACAAAAATATGGTCAGAAATATATTCTAAAAAGGCATCTTTTGAAATGCCAAAGATCGTTTTTACTGGGTTAGTGTCAAATTAGTGTCAAAATAAAACAAAAACCCCGTTAGAGTTTCCTCTAACGGGATTTTTTGTGCCCAGGACAGGAATCGAACCTGCACGCCTTGCGGCACACGCACCTGAAACGTGCGCGTCTACCTATTCCGCCACCTGGGCATTTCTGGAATTGCGGTGTGCAAAAGTAATACTTTTTTCTGAAACACCAACTCTTTTTTCAAAAAAAATCTACTTGCTGAAGAACTTGTGCTGAAACAGAAGCAGATAGACGACTGCCACCGAGATGTAGGCATCGGCCAGATTGAAGATCGCGCCGAAGAAATAGTTGTTGCTGTCGACCAGAAACCGCAGCAGGCGGGGTACGCCGTTCCATTGGAACAGCGGGAAATAGAACATGTCGACCACTTTGCCCATCATAAACCCGGCGTAGTGCCCCCCCGAATTGAGCCACCGTGTAGGGTCGATTCGGAGAAGATCAATCCGTAGAATGCGCTGTCGAGGATGTTGCCCATGGCGCCGGCGAAGATCAGCGCGAGGCCGACGATCACTCCCTTGGGCGTGTCTTGGCGTTTGGTGCAGAGGTGGTGCATCAGCCAGCCGATGAATCCGACCATGACGATCCGGAAGACGCCCAGCAGCAGCTTGCCCCAGTCGAAGCCTCCGCGCGAGGCGATGTGCATGCCGAAGGCCGCGCCGTTGTTCTCGATGAACCGCAGCTGGAACCAGTCGGGGAAGACGACGATCGACTCGTCGAGGTGCATGTGGGTCTTGATCCAGATTTTGAGCGCCTGGTCTGCGATGAGCAGCAGCACGATGAGCAGCGATATTTTCTTGAAATTCATAATCGTAGTGGTATTCGGTTGCAAAAATAGTAAAAAAATCTCCTTTTTTGGAACTCCGGGGCGATTTTACCTCCCGGGTCATGCACTTTGGCGGAAAAATCATATCTTTGGAAAATCGAAAAGTTTGACGATCTATGAAAAAATTGCTACTCCTCTGCGGGCTGTTGGCGGTATTTGCCTGTACGGAAGAGCCTGCGGACTCTGCCGGCGGCAATGGCGGACGGAAGGCCCGGGTGCTGGGTTCCCCGACTTCGCGGCTGGCGTTGCGGGGGAGTCTTTCCGTAAAGCTGTCGCCCGAAACGGCACAGGCGGTTGCCGCTGCGCAGGCGCAGCGGCCCGCGACACGCAGCGGTGTCGCGACCCGTTCGGGTGTCGGCGGCATCGACGCAATCCTGCATGAAATCGACGCCGGGCGTTTCGAACGTGTCGTCGCATACAATCCCGAGTGGGAGGACGTTTACGAGGAGACGGGCATCAACCGCTGGTATACGATCGCGTTCGACGACGAAATTCAACTCTCCGAGGTCGGCGAACGGCTGGCGGCGTTGCCCGGCGTTGCGGTCGTGGAGTACGGGATTGATCCCCGCTATATCCGTCCGATGAGCGAAGGCCCTGCCGTTCCGGCTTCCGAGGGCATGTTTTCCCGTGTGGGCGAGACCCGCGCCGCGAAGGCGATGAACGATCCGATGCTGCCTTTTCAGTGGAATTACGACAACCCGGGCGGAGGCCTCTTTCCGGATGTCGCCGTCAAGCCGGAGGCGGGGGCCGACATCGACCTGCTGGATGCCTGGCAGCTCTGCACGGGCAGCGAGGAGGTTATCGTCGCGGTGATCGACGAACCCGTGCAGATCACCCATCCCGACCTGCGGGCGAACATCTGGTCGAATCCGAAGAATTCGCAGGAACACGGCTATAATTTCTGGGACGACACCCCCGAACTCGACTGGAAGTCGGTCGGCGGGGATGACCGCAATCCGGAATACGCGGACCACGGAACGCATGTCGCAGGCGTCATCGCCGCCGTGAACAACAACGGCCGGGGCGTTTGCGGCATCGCCGGCGGGCGGAGCAACAGCGGCGGCGTGCGGATCATGTCGTGCCAGATCATGGGCAACAGCACGACCGGCGGCAAGGGAAACCCGACGGTCAAGGCCTTCGAATATGCCTGGACCAACGGTGCGATCATCGCCCAGAACAGTTGGGGATACAATCTCGAAACGGCGGACGGCACGAAGATCACCCCCGAGGAGTTTGAGCGGGAGTGGAAGAGCAATTATGGCATCATGCGCGACGCCATCGACACCTTTGTCCGCGGGGCGGGGACCCGGAACCCGAACTCCCCGTTGCAGGGCGGGCTTGTGATTTTCGCCGCCGGCAACGAGGGCGACGTTTACGGCGACGTCCGGATCTATCCGGCCGCCTACGATCCGGTGATCGCCGTCGGGGCGATGGACTGGAGTTTCCGCCCGGCCTATTATACCGACTACGGACCGTGGGTCGACATCGCGGCCCCGGGAGGCGACCGCTATTCCGGAAAGACGACGCGGACCGCTTCCGACGGGAGGACGGTCTTTTATAGCAATGCGCAGATTTTGAGCACGATCCTCTGCGACGATGCGATCGCTTATCAGGACGGACGCAAGGATGGCGGGATGTACGGCTACGGTTTTATGCAGGGGACTTCGATGGCGTGCCCGCACGTTTCGGGCGTTGCGGCCCTGGGGCTTGCTTACGCGGCGCAGAACGGAAAGAAATATACGCCGGCCGAATTCAAGGCCCTGCTATTGAGTTCCGTTTACGGCATCGACGACTGCTTCGCCGGCTCGAAGGACGGGGAGCTGGGTCCTATTGCCGATATGGCCGTCTATAAGAATAAAATGGGCGGAGGCTGTATCGACGCCCTGAAACTGCTGTTTGCCGTCAAGGGGACTCCCGCCGTCTATGTGAGGACCGGAGAGCCGGTGACCGTGGACTTCGCGCGTTATTTCGGGGGCGACCGGAGCCGGGTTGCGCTGACTGCCGCGTCGTTCGTATCGCCGGGCAACCTGGGGCTGTCCTCTTCGAAGGCGGTGTTCGACGGTACGAAGATCACTTTCGACTGTCCCGAACCGGGAACTTCCATGCTTCGGATAAGCGCGGTGTCGGGCGATACGGAGTTCGTGCGCGAATTCGCCGTCGTTTCCCGTGCCGGACTGGCCGCCAACGGCGGATGGCTTTGACCGGCTTTCCTCCCCGGTATGTCCTGCGGCGGTTCCGTGCGGAGCCGCCGTTTTTCTGCCTCTATTAATATATATAGGTAGTATCGGCTTTATCGGGTAAAATTGAAGATTTTTCAAAAAAAGATGCGCAAATATTTGCAGGTTCGGAAAAAGTCGCTACCTTTGCATCCGCGTTTGAGAAATACCGGTTCTTACAAATAAGTCGAGGGTTTACAATAAAGGAGCTTGAGATGGTTTTGTGTGCTGAATTTCAATAAGATGCAAAGTTCTTGAAAAAGTTTTTGGAGATTTGAAAAAGATTACTTATCTTTGCAGTCCCTTTCGCAAATGTCTCGCAAGAGGCCGCGAAAAAAAATCTTTAAAAAAGATTTGGTGGATTCAAAAATAACACTTATCTTTGCAATCCCTTTCGCAACCAAAATGCGAAGCTTTTTTTAAACTGGTTCTTTGAATTACTGGTTATATTTTGAGAGAAAAATTGTAGTATTTATCTGTCAATTTCCTTTTAAAGGATAAACGAATAGTCAGGACTCTAACAATACATTATTTTTTTTACAATGGAGAGTTTGATCCTGGCTCAGGATGAACGCTAGCGGCAGGCCTAACACATGCAAGTCGAGGGGCAGCACGGTGTAGCAATACACTGGTGGCGACCGGCGCACGGGTGCGTAACGCGTATGCAACCTACCCATAACAGGGGGATAACACTGAGAAATTGGTACTAATACCCCATAACATCAGGACCGGCATCGGTTCTGGTTGAAAACTCCGGTGGTTATGGATGGGCATGCGTTGTATTAGCTGGTTGGTGAGGTAACGGCTCACCAAGGCAACGATACATAGGGGGACTGAGAGGTTAACCCCCACATTGGTACTGAGACACGGACCAAACTCCTACGGAGGCAGCAGTGAGGAATATTGGTTAATGGACGCAAGTCTGAACCAGCCATGCCGCGTGCAGGAAGACGGCTCTATGAGTTGTAAACTGCTTTTGTACGAGAGTAAACGCTCTTACGTGTAAGAGCCTGAAAGTATCGTACGAATAAGGATCGGCTAACTCCGTGCCAGCAGCCGCGGTAATACGGAGGATCCAAGCGTTATCCGGATTTATTGGGTTTAAAGGGTGCGTAGGCGGTTTGATAAGTTAGAGGTGAAATACCGGTGCTTAACACCGGAACTGCCTCTAATACTGTTGAACTAGAGAGTAGTTGCGGTAGGCGGAATGTATGGTGTAGCGGTGAAATGCTTAGAGATCATACAGAACACCGATTGCGAAGGCAGCTTACCAAACTATATCTGACGTTGAGGCACGAAAGCGTGGGGAGCAAACAGGATTAGATACCCTGGTAGTCCACGCAGTAAACGATGATAACTCGCTGTCGGCGATACACAGTCGGCGGCTAAGCGAAAGCGATAAGTTATCCACCTGGGGAGTACGTTCGCAAGAATGAAACTCAAAGGAATTGACGGGGGCCCGCACAAGCGGAGGAACATGTGGTTTAATTCGATGATACGCGAGGAACCTTACCCGGGCTTGAAAGTTACTGACGATTCTGGAAACAGGATTTCCCTTCGGGGCAGGAAACTAGGTGCTGCATGGTTGTCGTCAGCTCGTGCCGTGAGGTGTCGGGTTAAGTCCCATAACGAGCGCAACCCCTACCGTTAGTTGCCATCAGGTCAAGCTGGGCACTCTGGCGGGACTGCCGGTGTAAGCCGAGAGGAAGGTGGGGATGACGTCAAATCAGCACGGCCCTTACGTCCGGGGCTACACACGTGTTACAATGGTAGGTACAGAGGGCAGCTACCCAGTGATGGGATGCGAATCTCGAAAGCCTATCTCAGTTCGGATCGGAGGCTGAAACCCGCCTCCGTGAAGTTGGATTCGCTGTAATCGCGCATCAGCCATGGCGCGGTGAATACGTTCCCGGGCCTTGTACACACCGCCCGTCAAGCCATGGAAGCTGGGGGTGCCTGAAGTTCGTGACCGCAAGGAGCGACCTAGGGCAAAACCGGTGACTGGGGCTAAGTCGTAACAAGGTAGCCGTACCGGAAGGTGCGGCTGGAACACCTCCTTTCTGGAGAGTGTGACTATTTCGTCGACAGATAGGTCTGCGATTTTCTCTCGAAATAATCAGTAATTTTTAATGTTATACTCGAGTGGGGTTTTCCCGCGGATACAGTCCCGTAGCTCAGTTGGTTAGAGCACTACACTGATAATGTAGGGGTCTGCGGTTCAAGTCCGCACGGGACTACACCGATGCTACACTCGGGGGATTAGCTCAGTTGGCTAGAGCACCTGCTTTGCAAGCAGGGGGTCAAGGGTTCGACTCCCTTATCCTCCACTCATGGATCGAAAGATTCGACGTTCATTGACATATTTAAGGAGATGAGATAAAGTTCTCACGCGGGAATAGGCTGTGTGAGAAGTTGTAAGAAAGTAAATAAGGGCGTATGGGGAATGCCTAGGCTCTTGGAGGCGAAGAAAGACGTGGTAAGCTGCGAAAAGCTCCGGGGATTTGCAAACAAGATTTGATCCGGAGATTTCTGAATGGGACAACCCGTCAGGTAGAAGACCTGACACATCGTAAGATGGGCCAACCCTCTGAACTGAAACATCTTAGTAGGAGGAGGAAAAGAAAGAAACATCGATTTCCTGAGTAGCGGCGAGCGAAAGGGAAAAAGCCTAAACCGGTATTGTTACGGCAATGCCGGGGTTGTAGGACTGCAATATTCAAGTAACAATGAACTGGAACGATCTGGAAAGTTCGTCCATAGAGGGTGAAAGGCCCGTACAGGTAAGTTCGTTATGCGATAGCAGTATCCTGAGTAGGGCGGGACACGAGGAATCCTGTCTGAATCTGCCGGGACCACCCGGTAAGGCTAAATACTCCCAAGAGACCGATAGTGAACCAGTACCGTGAGGGAAAGGTGAAAAGAACCCCGAACAGGGGAGTGAAATAGAACCTGAAACCATACGCTTACAACCGGTCGGAGCAGTTTCGTGCTGTGACGGCGTGCCTATTGAATAATGAGCCTACGAGTTACTAATCACTGGCGAGGTTAAGTGCACGGATGCACGGAGCCGAAGCGAAAGCGAGTCTGAACAGGGCGGCTAGTCAGTGGTTGTAGACGCGAAACCTTGCGATCTACCCTTGAGCAGGTTGAAGGTTGGGTAAAACCAACTGGAGGACCGAACGAATAAGCGTTGAAAAGCTTCTCGATGACTTGAGGGTAGGGGTGAAAGGCTAATCAAGCTGGGAAATAGCTCGTACTCCCCGAAATGCCTTTAGGGGCAGCGTTGTAATTAAGAGTCTACTGGAGGTAGAGCTACTGATTGGATGCGGGGGCTTCACCGCCTACCAAATCCTGACAAACTCCGAATGCCAGTAGTATGATTTACAGCAGTGAGCGACCGGGTGCTAATGTCCGGTTACGAGAGTGGAACAACACAGACCAGCAACTAAGGTCCCGAAGAGTATACTAAGTTGATCTAACGATGTTTTGCTGCAGAGACAGCTAGGATGTTAGCTTGGAAGCAGCTATTCATTCAAAGAGTGCGTAACAGCTCACTAGTCGAGCGGCAAAGCGTGGATAATAAACGGGCATCAAGTATACCACCGAAGTTCTGGGCACGAAAGTGCGGTAGGGGAGCATTCCATTGACGTCGAAGCCATTCCGCGAGGATAGGTGGAGTTTATGGAAAAGCAAATGTAGGCATGAGTAACGATAATGCGGGAGAGTAACCCGCACACCGCAAGACCAAGGTTTCCTGATCAACGCTAATCGGATCAGGGTTAGTCGGGTCCTAAGGGTAAGCCGAACGGTGATCTCGATGGACAATCGGTTAATATTCCGATACTAACATATACCTCGATGGAGAGACGAAGGAACGTAAGTGACGCCGCCTGACGGAATAGGTGGTTAAAGGGTGTAGGTATAGGGACAGATTAAGAGTTAGTCCTTGCTGAAACCCGACAGTACGGAGCGGCTACGGCCAATCTGATAGTTCACCCAAGTCGACTTCGAGAAAATCTTCTAAGTTATAGTATATGTTACCCGTACCGTAAACCGACACAGGTGGTCGAGGAGAGTATCCTAAGGTGCTCGAGTGAATCACGGTTAAGGAACTAGGCAAATTAACCCCGTAACTTCGGGAAAAGGGGTCCCTACGCGAGTAGGGCGCAGCGAAGAGGTCCAGGCGACTGTTTATCAAAAACACAGGGCTCTGCAAATTCGAAAGAAGACGTATAGGGCCTGACACCTGCCCGGTGCTGGAAGGTTAAGAGGGGATGTCATCGCAAGAGAAGCATTGAATCGAAGCCCCAGTAAACGGCGGCCGTAACTATAACGGTCCTAAGGTAGCGAAATTCCTTGTCGGGTAAGTTCCGACCTGCACGAATGGTGTAACGATCTGGACACTGTCTCAACCGTGAGCTCGGTGAAATTGTAGTCCCGGTGATGATGCCGGGTACCCGCAACGGGACGAAAAGACCCCGTGAACCTTTACTATAGCTTAACGCTGAATTTGGGTACACAATGTGTAGGATAGGCCGGAGACATTGAAGCGGGTACGCCAGTATTCGTGGAGTCAACGTTGAAATACGGCCCTTTGTGTACTTGGATTCTAACCCTTGATAGGGGACACCGTTTGGTGGGTAGTTTGACTGGGGTGGTCGCCTCCAAAAGCGTAACGGAGGCTTCCCAAGGTACCCTCAGCACGAATGGTAACCGTGCGCAGAGTGCAATAGCATAAGGGTGCTTGACTGTGAGACTTACAAGTCGACCAGGTGCGAAAGCAGGGTATAGTGATCCGGTGGTTCTGTGTGGACTGGCCATCGCTCAAAGGATAAAAGGTACTCCGGGGATAACAGGCTGATCGCCGCCAAGAGCTCATATCGACGCGGCGGTTTGGCACCTCGATGTCGGCTCGTCACATCCTGGGGCTGGAGAAGGTCCCAAGGGTTCGGCTGTTCGCCGATTAAAGTGGCACGCGAGCTGGGTTCAGAACGTCGTGAGACAGTTCGGTCTCTATCTGTTGCGGGCGTAGGAAAATTGAGGGGTCCTGACTTTAGTACGAGAGGACCGAGTTGGACGAACCTCCGGTGTATCGGTTATGCTGCCAAGTGTACTGCCGAGTAGCCGCGTTCGGTTTGGATAAGCGCTGAAAGCATCTAAGCGCGAAGCCATCCCCAAGATAAGTTTTCCCTTGAGGGGCGTAGGAGACTACTACGTTGATAGGCTGCAGGTGTAAAGACAGTAATGTCAAAGCCGAGCAGTACTAATTACCCGAACGACTTTTTTGCAGCAATTCTTTATCTCATTTCCCGAATATGTCAACTCTTACCGAGTGCGACGGATTGTGATGATCTAAAAGCATCACTCGCACGGCTTCGATATATTGAAGCATAGGTTCTTTTAGGTGGTTATAGCAGTGAGGTTCCACCTCTTCCCATTCCGAACAGAGAAGTTAAGCTCACTTACGCCGATGGTACTGCGGTTTTCCCGTGGGAGAGTAGGTAGCCGCCTCTTCAAGGTCAGATCGTAAGGTCTGACCTTTTTTTTGTGCCTAACCCTTCCTTAACAGGAGGGGTTTTTGTCTTGGAGGGGGGCAGCGCAACCTACAGGGGGAGCGAAGACGAAATGTTCGACGTCCGACACGGAGTTCGATGCCGGATATTTTCGGGAGGGGGAAGACTGCCTTTTTAAAGCGGCGTTTGGGGGACGTTATTTTTCCCGTTCTGCGAGGTATTCGTCGAGCGTGATCGGAGACGGGCGTTTGTGGATTTTCTGCCCGAGTTTCTCCCGGACAAGGTAGTAGCTGGCCTGGAGCGTGCGGTTTATTTCGGTCAGCCCCCGGCGCGGCGGGAAGATTTTCATGGTCATCTCCCGGTTCCATTTGCGGGTGAAGAAACTGCTGTAATAGTCGTCCTCGGGATTTACGAGATATTCGATCGTCCCCTCCCATTCGATGCGGTTGAGCAACAGGTTGGGTTCGGATACGTAGAGCATCTTGAACGGCAGCGACTGGTAGGGCAGGTAGTTGAGAAAGACCTCGCCGTAGTTGTTGCGGTAGTTACCCGGCATCTTCTCCTTTTCGTAAAATACGAGTTTGTCTTCGATGAGCAGGATCACCCAGCGGTGCGACTCCTTGGGAAACATCTGTTCGCCGAGCATGCTCGGGGTCTCGACATACCCGCGTTTGCCGACCCGGACCATCTCTTCGATGAACCGGGCGGGATTGTCGGCATGTTCGAGAACCTGGTTGCAGATCACATAATCGAAAGCATCTTTTTCGAACGGGAGTTGCTCGCCGTCGGCTTCGATGAATTGCTGGTGAGGGTAAATCAGGACTTTTCCGCAGCGATGGGTGTCGTCGTGCGGAAACTTGTCGGCTATCACATCGGAACGAAACATCGGATCGTGTCCGGGACCGATTTCGAGTACCTTATCCCTGCGCTTGATGCGGAGATCCTGGCGTCCCAATGGATGACGGGTTATCATAGAGTGAGTTTGATGTGTGTCCCCGCAAATATAGGAAAAAACCTGCGTAAAAAATAAATCGGCTGAATATTTTCGGCCGATTTGTAAACGATTTTGTCCGAATTGTGGGCCTGCTCCCGAAATCGTCGTCTAATGTTTTCTGTTCTTGAGGTTTATGACGCGATTGATCCCCGGAGAATAGTCCGGTGTGCGGCGTTATTTGCCGTTGACGAAATCGAGGATCGCCCGAGCCGTGGTTTCCGGCTCCTCCAGAAATCCCATGTGGCCGCTGTTTTCGAGCCATACGATCCGGGCTTGCGGATGCCCTTCCACCAGCTTTTCGGCCGCTTCGACAGGGATGTAGTTGTCCTTGCGTCCGAGGATGAAGAGCTGGGGAACCTTCGAGGCGCGCAGCATCTCGTTCCGGTCCTTGCGGGCGATCATGCCGTTGAGCAGCGCTACGATTCCTTCGTCCTCGGTGACGGCAACCTGTTCGGTGAGGTCCTCGATGTAGTCTTTCATCCGGGTGCGGTTGTCCTCGGCGAAGCCCGCTTCGGGGGCCACGCGGGCCAGCGCATCCTTTTTCCCGGCCTTTACGAGGGCGATTTCGCGGCGGCGGTTTTCGGCCTTCTCCGGCGTGTCGGCGTTGGGTGTCGAACTTAACAGCACAACTCCGTTGAGCATGTCGGGATGGCGTTCGCAGAAGGCCAGGGCTACGTAGCCGCCCATCGAGTGCCCGACGAGTGTGCAGCGGGGGATTCCCAGCGCCCGGAGGGCGTCGGCCACCGTGTCGGCGAGGAACTCCATCGAATGCTCCTCGCCCGTCACGACCGAGATGCCGTGACCGGGCAGGTCTAACGTAACCACGCGAAGCTCTTTGTAGAGGAATGGAACGAAATCCTCCCAGACGAGCATCGATTCGAGGTATCCGTGCAGGAGCACGACGCATTTGTCCCCTTTCTGGGAGTCGCAGACGTGCAGGGCGGTGGGACCCGCCATGATGAATTTTTCGATCATTGAATCTGGATTTATTCCTCCTCTTCGTCGAGGTAGTCGAGAACGGACTCGCGTTTGAGGGGCAGGATCTCCTCCTCGTCCTCTTCGTCGAAACTGCTGTAAAGCGCGTGGCGCTCCTTGCCGCTCTTGCGTATCGGTTCGAGACGTTTGGCTTTCCGAAGTTCATCCGCGTCGTGTTCGCGGATTCCCTTTTGTGTTTTCATGGGGAAATGAATGGTTGGTTTTAGAAATTTTCGCTGTCGAACACTCCTTCGAAGACGCGGCGCGCCGGTCCCGTCAGGCGGATGTCCGTATAGGTTTGTGTTCCCTGTTCATGCGAAAACCGTACCGCAAGCGCTCCTCCGGGTACGGTGATGCGGAAATCGGTCGTGTGGGGCTGCCGCGCGAAGGCCGTCACGATGGCCGCGGCCGTGGCTCCCGTGCCGCAGGCGAGGGTCTCGTTCTCCACGCCGCGTTCGTAGGTGCGCATGCGGATCGTGCCGTCGCCTGTGATCTGCACGAAATTGACGTTTGTGCCCTGCGGGAAGCGCGTCGTGTCGCGGCGGATGGCCCGTCCGCGGCCGGTCACGTCGACCGCTTCGAGGTCGTCGACGAATTCGACGTAGTGCGGGACGCCCGTGTTGAGAAACCACCAGCCGTCGCCCGTGCGGATCTCCCGCACGGCGATCATGCCCAGCTCGATCTCTCCCGAAGTGCCTTTCAGGCGGCGGATGCGGGCGGTGTGAAGCCCGTCTGCGGCATCGAAGAACTTGGTCTCCCCGCCGATGCCCCGGTGTTCGGCGAAAAGCGCGAAGCAGCGGGCGCCGTTGCCGCACATCTCGCCTTCCGACCCGTCGGCGTTGTAATAACGCATCGAACAGTCGATCTCCGCGTTCCGGGCGAGGGTCATCAGCCCGTCGGCTCCGATGCCGAAATGACGGTCGCACAAGGCTGCGATAAGTTCCGCACGGGGTGTGAAGCCGCCTTCGCGGTTGTCGATCAGGATGAAGTCGTTGCCTGCTCCTTCGTATTTTGCAAATGCCGTCTGCACTTTTTGAATGGTTATGTCTTGGCAAAAATAGTAAAACTTCTAAAAGTTTTGCTAATTTTGTGAAAAATATCCGCCCGGGCGTGCAACGGCGGGCGGATTGTATTGTTTATGCCAGGATTCAAAAAACAGACCTTTATGAAAAGTGTGCTTTTCAAGCATCGTTCGATACGTAAATTCCGCCCGACGCCCATTCCCGAGGAGGTGCTGCGCGAGTGTCTCGAAGCCGCTTCGCGCGCTTCGACGTGCGGCAACATGCAGCTCTATTCGTTGGTGGTGACCCGCGATGAAACGCTCCGCGAACGGCTCGCGCCGTGCCATTTCAACCAGCCGATGGTCCGCCAGGCTCCGTGCGTGGTGACCGTCTGCGCCGATATTCACCGTTTCACGATGTGGTGCGAGCAGCGCGACGCCGACCCTGCCTACGACAATTTCGCGTGGTTCCTGAACGCTTCGACCGACGCCCTGCTGGCCGCGCAGAACCTCTGCGTCGAGGCCGAAATGCACGGGCTGGGCATCTGCTACCTCGGTACGACGATCTACACCGCGGGCGACATTTCGCAGATACTGGAACTTCCGAAGGGGGTCATTCCGCTCACCACCGTGGTCCTGGGTTATCCCGACGAGTCGCCCGAACTGACCGACCGCCTGCCGCTCGAAGCCGTGGTCCACTACGAGAAGTACACCGATTACACGGCCGCCGAGATCGACGAACTGTGGGCCGAGCGCGAAGAGTCGGAGCTTACCAAACGTCTGCTGGCGGAAAACGGCCTCCCGAACCTGGCGCAGGTCTTCACCCAGCGGCGTTACGTGCGCAAGGACAACCTCGCCATCTCGGAGTCCTATTTCGCCCTTTTGAAAGAGAAGGGATTCTTCAACAACTGACGCCGTGCGGGGATCGTGTCGCATACTCGCCGCCGCGCTGCTGGGCCTGCTGTGCTCGGCGTGCAGCGTCACGCGCCACATTCCCGAAGGACAGTATTTTCTGCAAAAAGTAAAGATCGAGGACGACCGGTCCACGCCCCGCAAGGAACGCATCACGGCTTCCGACATGGAGAAGTACGTGCGCCAGACTCCCAACAAACGCTTCCTCGGGACGAATTTCTACGTCTGGCTCTACGAGCAGGCCGACCCTGCGAAGGACAACCGCTGGAACAACTGGAAGCGCAAGATCGGGCAGGCGCCCGTGACGCTGGACATGGGGCTGACCCAGAAGAGCGCCGAAAACCTGAAGGTCTACATGGACTCGAAGGGTTTTTTCTCCTCGCAGGCGACCTATGAGGTCGACACCGTTTCGCGCCGCAAGCGTGCGACGGTCACCTTCCGCACGCGCCAGGGCGAGCCTTACCGCATCGACTCCGTTTCCTACGAGTTCCAGGACAACTTCCTCGAACAGATCGTGCTGCCCGACACCGTCAATACGCTGCTGCATACGGGCGATATTTACGACGTGTCGGTCCTCGATGCCGAGCGGGAGCGCATCGCCGCCTACCTCAAGGAGCGGGGGTACTACAATTTCTCGGTCAACAACATCTCCTACGCCGCGCGGATGTTCGAGAAGGAGCGGCTGATCGACCTGCGGCTGATCGTCAAACAGTATCTCACGGGCTATGACGAACGCGGACTGCCCGTGATGGACAACAACATGGTCTACCGTATCGACCGGATCAACATTTTCCCCGATTACGACCCCACCGTCGCACGGACCGACACGACGCTGCTTTCGCGGCTCGATACGGTCTACTACCGCGGTCTGAACATCATCTACGAGAAACGGCCCAACCTGCGCCCTCCGGTGCTCCGTCAGGCCGTGCCGCTCTATCCCAACTACGTCTACAACTCGTCGCAGGTCAACCGCGCCTATTCCGACCTGATGGCGCTGGGGTATTTCAAGAGCGCGAAAATCGCCTTCGAGGAGCAGCCCCGGTCGGCCGACGTCACCGACATCGTCTCCTTCATCGGCGCTTCGGCCGATTCGACGCAGACGCTCTACACGCGCGAGGGCTACCTGACGTGCAACATTCTCTGCACGCCGACGCTCAAGCAGAGCGTCAAGGTCGATCTCGAAGGCAGCACCACGTCGAGTTTCTACGGCCTGAAGGCCACCGTCGGTTATCAGAACCGCAATATTTTCCGCGGCGCCGAGTCGTTCGACCTCTCCTTCACGGCGGGTTACGAATTTATGAAGGCTCCCGACGCCAGGCGCAAACGGGCCACCGAATTCGGCGTCACGACCGGACTGACCTTCCCGCGGTTCCTCGTGCCCTGGCGTACGGGCCGTTTCCGCACGGTGAACCAGCCGAAGACCAAGGTCGAACTGTCGATCAATTTTCAGGACCGCCCCTATTACGCCCGTACGCTTTCGAGCGCCGGCATCACCTACATGTGGACCAACAGCCGCTATTCGTCCTTCTCGCTGCGGCCGATCGACATCAACGTGGTCGACATGACTCGCCCGGTCGATCCCGAATTCCTGGGCAATACCTCCAACAAATACCTGATCAACAGTTTCAAGACCCAGTTCATCGGCGGCCTTTCGTTCGGCTACGGCTATAACAACCAGCGCAAGAACCTCGGCGGAAACGCCACGAACATCCGGTTCAACGCCGAGACCGCCGGCAACCTGATCGACGCCGTCGAGCACGCCTTCTTCTCGCCGGCCAAGGGAAAGGAGCAGTATACGATTTTCGGCATCGAGTATTCGCAGTATTTCCGCACCGATTTGAGCGTCAGCCGGAAAATCATGCTGGGGGGGCGCTACGGCGCTGGTGGGACGGCTTTACGGCGGTGTGGCGATGGCTTACGGAAACTCTTCGTCCGTACCTTTCGACCGCCAGTTCTATTGCGGCGGCAGCAACGGCATGCGCGGCTGGACGCCCCGAACCCTCGGGCAGGGTTCGGTGGCCAATCCCCACAACGATTTTCCGGTCCAGACGGGCGACGTGAAGCTGGAAGCCAACCTCGAACTGCGCTTCCCGGTCTGGGGCATGATCCACGGCGCGACCTTCTTCGATCTGGGCAACATCTGGTATATCCGGCACTATTCGGGTGAGTCCGAAGATACGGTGTTCCGGTTCGACCGTTTCTACAAACAGCTGGGATTCAACACGGGACTCGGCCTGCGTTTTGACATCAAGTTCGCCGTGCTGCGCCTCGACTGGGGTATTCAGCTGCACAATCCCAACAACCCCTCGGGCGAGCGGTGGATCCACAATTTCAAGTGGAAGAACACGGCGCTCAACTTCGGCGTGGGTTACCCGTTTTAACGTTCGGCTTTTACTTCTTCGCCTTGTACTGCGACGGCGACATGCCGGCATTGCGCTTGAAGTAACTGCCGAAGAACGACTGGTTGGGGAAATTCAGGTAATAGGCGATCTCCTGCACGCTCATGTTCGAATATTTGAGCAGCGTCTTGGCTTCAAGGATCACGTAGTTGTCGATCCATTCCGATACCGATTTGCCGCTGATGCGCTTGATGAGCGTGGTGAGGTATTTGGGCGTGATGCATAGCTGCCGGGCGTAGAATCCCACGCTGCGTTCGTGCTTGTAGTGTTCGCCGAGCAGCTCGGTGAACTGCCTGAAATACTCCTCCGCACGGTTGTGTATCGGGCTGTCGACCTCGGGATGCTCCGTGAGGTAGTGGGTCAGGATGTCCCCGACCTTGTAGATCGTCGCGGCGATCAGTCCGCCGATGATCTCGCTCGAAAAGTCCGTCTCGGAGCCTTTCAGTTCCTGTTCGACCATCGAGATAAAACTCCGGAGCGACTGGCTCTCGGCGTGCGTGAGTTCCATGCAGGGGAGCGAGCCGAATTGCAGGAAAAGCGGCATCATGCGTTTGGTGTCGATGTTGATGCGCTTGAGAAAATCCGGGGCGATGACGATAAGATGGGCCTTGAAACGGTTGTTGGATTGTACTTGCAGGATGTGCTTGGGGCTGAAGATGAAGAGCGAATCCTTTTTGAGCCGGAATTCCTGAAGGTTTGACGTGAGTGAAGTCTCGCCTTCGGTTCCGACGCCGATAATGAGAGCGTTCAGGCGGCTCGGGAACCGGAATATCTCCATTTCCGATGCGCTGTTTGCGGCGATGCATTCGCCCATAATTCCCGGACGCTTTTCGCCTCCGGCCATTGTGATGAGTTCGTTCAGGGTAAAACTCGATATCGGCATTTCTGAATTCGTCTGGTTCATAGTTTCGCTTAAATTTCGACAAATATAATAATGATCAGTCGGGTATCATTCAAAATGTTCGATTCTTCAACCTTATGAACACTACCGCGCGCTTTTCGACCTGCGGGTCTCTGAAAACGAAAGCGCCGACCTCACGGGTCGGCGCTCGATGCTCTGTCGGCGGACCGATCCGCATGAAGATTTATTTGGCGGCAGGCGCTGCTGCGGGCGCGTCGGTGATGCCCAGTTCCTTTTTCACGGCAGGCGCGACGTCCGTCAGCGTAGCCTCGTCGAAGTAAGCCAGCGATCCCGTCGACGTGTCGAACACGACCAGAAATCCGCCTGCGGCCGCTACCTTGTCGATGGCGCTTTTCGCCTTGTCGATGATCGGGGCGAGCAGTTCGTTCTGTTTCTTCTGGTAATCCTGCTGTGCGCGCTCCTGGAACTCGCGGGTGCGGGTCTGCATATCGTTCAGTTCCTTCTCCTTCACCTCCTTGATGGCGTCGCTGAAGGTGTTGTAGTTTTTCTGGAAATCCTGCAACTTGGTGTTGAATTCGACGTTCATCGTCTCGATGTTGTCCGACAACTCCTTGGCGAAGGTGTCCATGTTCTCCTGCATCGTCTTGGTCTCGGGCATCGCCATGATGATTTCCTGGGTGTTGATGCGTCCGAATTTCTGGGCGAAGAGCGATGTGGCGCCCATCACCAGCACAACCGCAAGGGTCAGTTTGATTGCTTTTTTCATACAGTTTTATCAGTTAATGTTTTGATGTCGGTTATTTCTTGAGCGCGTCGATCACCTGCTGCGTACGCTCCACCGAAGGGTTGTTGTAGAGCAGCGTGGGGTTGTTCGACGAATCGAGCACCAGATCGGCGCCCGCCTGCTTGGCGTAGGCCTCGATGGCGTCGAAGACCTGTTTCTGGATCGGGGAGATCACCTCGATACGTTTTTTCATCAGCGTGCCTTCCTGTCCGAACAGGCTTTCCTGATACTCCTGCGCCTCTTTCTCCTTGTTCAGAATGGCGTTTTCGCGGGTCTGGCGCGCAGCGGCCGAGAGCGAGGTTTTCTGGCTCACGTAATTGTTGTAAAGCGCCTCGACTTCGGCAAACTTGGCGTCCACCTGGTCCTGGTACTGCTTGGCGAGCTTATCCAGGTCGGAAATAGCCGTATTGTAGGCGTCGATTGATTTGAACACTTTCTCGCTGTTGACGATTATGTAGTTCTGCGCCGCGAGTGTCCCTGCCGTCAGAATGAATGCCGCAATTAAAATCAGCCGTTTCATAATCCTGTTGTTTTTAAGTTAATATTCAGCCGGTTTCCCGGATTGCTGCTATAAATATAACTCTTTTCTTTCAAATTTATTGCCACGCCCCGTTTTATTTGAGCTCCCTTTGGCGAGGGGGATTCAGGGGATTTTGAATGCCGGTCCGCGGGTGCGGCCGTTCGGATCATGCTAAAATTGTTGTCCCAGAACGAAGTGGAACTGGCTGCCGCTCTTGGTCGAGGAGTTCGCCGGAGCGTCGAATCCGTAACCCCAGTCGATGCCGAGCATACCCACCACCGGCAGGTAGAGCCGCACGCCGAAACCGGCCGCACGCTTGATCTTGAAGGGCGAGAACCTCTTCCACGAGTCGAATGCGTTACCGCCTTCGAGGAATCCCAGCACGTAGATCTGCGACGAAGGTTTGAGGATGATCGGGTAGCGAAGTTCGGCCGTGTATTTGTTGTAGCCGCGCGAATAGTTGCTCGACGGGTCGAGCGCGCCGTCCTCGTAACCGCGCATCGCGATGATGTCGATACCGTAGATATTGTAGCCCGACATGCCGTCGCCGCCGACTTCGTAGCGTTCGAAAGGCGAAACCTTATACTTGTTGTAGCTGCCGAGGTAACCCATTTCGGCCTTGAGCATCAGCACGAGGTTCGAGTTTTTCAGGAACGACTGGAACCACTGCGCCTTGAACTGCCATTTGTGGAACTCCACCCAGCGGTAGCGCTCCTGGTTGGCCCGGTCCGCCTCTGCGGAGGTCGAGTTGGAACTGTTGGCGATCTGCTCCAGTTTTTTGTAGTCCTTGCCGTCCCAGAGCGAGTAGGGAAGCGTGGCCTGCACCGAGGCGGTGAATTCCGAACCGCGGCGCGGGTAGATCGGCTGATCGACCGAGTTGCGGCCGAACACCAGTTTGATCGATGCCAGGTTGGCCGCGCCGTTCGTCATCACGAACGACGACCAGTTTTTCAGCGCGTAGCGTTCGTAGCTGGCTTCGGCGTAGAACGTGAAATAGGGATCGGGCCAGTTCAGACGCTTGCCCAGACCGGCGGCGACGCCGTAGGTCCGGAAATACTGCGTACTGGTCTGCCATACGTAATAGGCGTTGTTCTGCTCCGAGAAGTGTGCCGAGAGGGTGAACGAGTTGGGTTTCTTGCCGCCCATCCAGGGGTCGGTGAAACTGAACGCGAAGGCCTTGTAATACGTACCGTTGGTCTGCGCCGAGAGCGAGAGCCGCTGGTTCTGGCCCATCGGGTAGGGGCGCCATGCGCCTTTCTTGAAGGTGTTCTTGATCGAGAGGTTGTTCAGCGTGATGCCGACCGAACCCACGAAGGTTCCCGAACCCCAGCCGCCGGCGATGTTGAACTGGTCGGAAGCCTGCTCTTCAAGCGGCCAGTTGATGTTGACCAGCTCGTTCGAAACGGGCTTGATGTCGGGCATGATGGCCTCGGGGTTGAAGTGTCCCATCGAACCGAGCAGGCGGATGGTGCGCATCAGCAGCGCGCGGTTGTAGAGTTCGCCCGGACGGGTGTCCAGCTCGCGGCGGATCACCTCGTCGTCGACGCGCTGATTGCCCGTGATGCCGACTTCGTTGATGGTGAACTGCTTGCCCTCGAACACCTTGACCTCGACGTCGATCGAGTCCGGGCCGATGATCGTCTCGGCGGGTTCGATCTGCGACATCAGGTAGCCTTCGTTCTGATAGAGCGACGACACGGATGTCGCTTCGGGATCGGTCTCCTTGCCGATGCCCAGCTGCTTGTGCATCGTCTTCTTATCGTAGATGTCGCCCTTCTTGACGCCGAACATCTGTTGCAGCCCTTCGGTTTCATAGACCGAGTTGCCGACCCACGAGACGTTGCGGATGTAGTATTTGTTGCCCTCCGACACCTCGACGTCGATGCCCATCCGCTTTTCGTTGATCGGGTAGATCGAGTCGCGTATGATGGTGGCATTGCGGTAGCCCCGCGAGTTGTAGAAGTCGATCAGCAGCCCCTTGTCCGCCTCGTAGTCGTTCTCGTTGAGTTTGGTCCCCTTGAAGAAGTTGATCGACTTCTGGTGCGTCTTCTTGAAGGTGCGGCGCAGGCGCTTGTCCTTGAACTGCTCGTTGCCGAGGAAGTTGATCCGGCCGATCTTCACCCGCTCCTTGCGGTCGATCAGGAAGGTCACCGACACGGCCTGTCCCGCCGGACGGAGCGTGTCGTTGTCGATGCGCACGTCCACCTCCGTGTTGCGGAAACCCTTCTCGGCCCAGTATTTCTTGATGAGTTTCTGGTTCTTGTCGATGACGTAGTCCGAGAGCTCGCTGCCGCGCTTGAGTTTGAGCTTCTCGGTCAGGTCCTTCTTCTTGCCCTTCGAAATACCCTCGAAATTCCAGTGATAGACGCGCGGCCGCTCCTTGAGGAACACCTCCAGGTCGATGCTGTCCCCGTCGATCTCGGCCCCGATCTTCACGTCCGAGAAGAAACGCTGGCTCCACAGGCGGGAAATGGCGTTTCCGATGAAGTTGCTCGGCAGGTAGACCGAGTCGCCTGCGATCAGTCCGGCAGACGACTTGAGGATCTCGGGGTTGAGGTATTGCACGCCGTGGACGTTGACGTCGCGGATGTAATAGAGCCTGGGTTCGCCCTCGCTTCGGAACATCGGGGCGTTTTCTGAAATCGCAGGCTTCGGAGCCGCCGTCGTGTCCTGCGGATTCTGCTCCTGGGCGAATATATTCGAGCAGCATAGCACGAGGGCAGCTGCTGCCGTGAATATCTTACCGGAATAATTCATCTATTAAATATAGTCTAAAGTCATCTATTTAACCAGTCCGAAGCGGCGATCGCGCCGTGCGTATTCCTCCATCGCGCGGTCGAACTCCTCCTCCGTGAAGTCGGGCCACAGCACTTCGGGGAACCACAGTTCGGCGTAGGAGGCCTGCCACAGCAGGAAATTGCTCAACCGCTGTTCGCCGCTGGTGCGGACGATCAGGTCGGGGTTCGGGTAGGGGGCCGTGTAGAGCGCGGTGCTGATCGTCTCTTCGGAAATCTCCGACGGGGCGATCTGGCCGGCCTCCACGCGTTGCGCGATCTGCTGCACGGCGTGCGTTATTTCGCTCCGCGACGAATAGTTGAGCGCCAGGATCAGCGTCAGCGTCCGTCCTCCCGCAGTCTGCTCCTCGGCCATGGCCAGGTAGCTGCGGACCTTCTCCGAAAAACGGCTCCGGTCGCCGATCATGCGCACCTCGACGCCCTGGCGGATCAGTTCGGGCGTTTCGTTGACGACGCTTTTGCAGAAAAGCTCCATCAGGGAGTCCACTTCCTCCGCGGGCCGTCCCCAGTTTTCGGTCGAGAACGCATAGAGCGTCAGGTACTTCACGCCCCAGCGCGCCGCGGCGCGCAACGACGCCCGCACGGGTTCGACACCCGCTGCGTGACCTTCGTAACGCTCTTTGCCGCGCAACTCGGCCCAGCGGCCGTTGCCGTCCATGATGATGGCGACGTGTTGCGGTATGCGTTTCTGATCGCTCATATTAGGGCACAAATATAGGGAAAAATTCTGTTAACTTGTGGAAAAATGCGATAAATGATTAACTGCGGATGTCGATTCCCCACATCATCTTATTCCGTAACGTGTCGTAAAATGATATATTGTGCGGCACGGCCAAAAAAATCGTCTGTTCGGCCCGCTCCACGGTGAACGACGCGCCGTGCGAAACGGGGTAGGTCCGGTTGTCCAGCGTGACGAAGGCGTCCGCCCGCCGGGCGTCCACGTTGAGCGTGATGACGCCCGTGTCGGGGATCACCACCGGGCGCATCGTGAGGTTGTGGGGGGCCAGGGGCGAGATGACCAGGCACTGGCACGTCGGGGCCACGACGGGACCTCCGGCGCTGAGCGAATAGGCCGTCGATCCGGTGGGCGTCGAGACGATCACCCCGTCTCCGTGGTAGGTGGCCACCATCTGCCGGTCGACGTAGGTCTCCACCGAGATCATCCCTGCGCCGTGGCGCTGCACGGTGAATTCGTTGAGCGCCAGCTGCGATTCGGGCTGTCGGGCGAATTCGCCCGTGACGCGCAGCATCGAGCGCGGCTCGGTCGCGATGTTGCCTTCGGCTATCTCGCGGAAGATCAGGTTCAGCCCGTTGCTCGGGGCGCTGGTCAGAAACCCCAGGTGTCCGGCGTTGATGCCCATGACGGGAATCGGCGCGCCGCAGAGACGGTGCACCCCTTCGAGCAGCGTTCCGTCGCCTCCGTAGCAGACCATGACGGTTTCGGCAGGCTGTTTGCCGATGTAGCGGCCGTAGATCCTTTCGGGCGGGAGCGCCGTTCCCGTGGCCTGCTCCACCAGGGGGGCGAACTCCTCGTTGACGGCGTAATCGAAGCCGAAAGCTCCGATCGTTCCGATCAGCTGGCGGATCTCCTCGGGGGTGTGGGCGATCTGCGCGCGGGAAAAAAGTATGATTTTCATCGGCGGAGTTTCGAAAAAATAAGTAACTTTACCACGCCGGAACGATCCGAGGCCTTTTCGGCCCGGCAAGGCGCCGGGATGTGGCATATCTCCGGCAAATATACGGAAAGGAGAGCGATGCGCCAAATTTATTTGAGCTTGTCCGGATCGCGTTCCGCATTCCGTGAAACAGCGTAGAATTATGACAAAGTTAAGCGTTAACATCAATAAGATCGCCGTGGTGCGCAATTCGCGGGGCGGCAATCTGCCCGACGTGGTCCGCGCCGCGCTGGACATCGAGCGTTTCGGCGCCGAGGGCATCACGGTCCATCCGCGTCCCGATGCGCGGCATATCCGTTACGACGACGTGCGCGATCTCAAACGGGCGCTCACGACCGAGCTGAACATCGAGGGCAACCCCATCCCGGGTTTCATCGACCTGGTGCTGGAGGTGGTCCCTGCGCAGGTGACGCTGGTTCCCGACGCCCACGATGCCATCACCTCGAACGCCGGGTGGGACACTCTGGCCAACCGCGCATTCCTGACCGACGTGACGGCGCGCTTCCACGCGAAGGGCATCCGGGTCTCGGTTTTTGTGGACCCCGTGGCCGAGATGGTCGCCGGGGCGAAGGCCTGCGGCGCCGACCGGGTGGAACTCTACACCGAAGCCTATGCGCGCGAATATACCGACGACCCGCAGCGGGCCGTCGCTCCCTATCTGGCCGCCGCCGAAGAGGCTCGCCGGCAGGGGTTGGGGCTGAACGCCGGCCACGACCTCTCGCTGGAGAACCTGCGCTACTTCGTCGGCCGGATTCCCGGCACCGACGAGGTGTCGATCGGCCACGCGCTGATCTGCGACGCCCTCTACTACGGGCTGGAAAACACCGTGCAGCTCTACCGGCGCGAACTTAAATTCTGACGACTATGAAACGCATCCTGATCCTTGCCGCCGCGCTGTTCACCGCGTGCACGGCCTTTGCGCAGAGCGAATACAACCTCCAGCGGCGCAGCCTTTTCGAGGTGCTCCCGGTCTATTCGAGCGACATCGTGTTCCTGGGCAACTCGATCACCGACGGCTGCGAGTGGGCCGAGCTGTTCAACAACCGCCACGTCAAGAACCGCGGCATCAGCGGCGACCGCTCGGGGTGGCTGCTCGACCGTCTCGACCCGATCGTCGGGGGGCATCCCAAGAAACTGTTTCTGATGATCGGCGTCAACGACCTGGCGGCCGGCGTTTCGCCCGACGAGATCGTGGCCAACGTGGCCCGGCTCATCGACCGTTTCCAGTCCGAGTCGCGCTGGACGAAGATCTATGTGCAGAGCATCCTGCCCGTCAATGGCGAGTCTTTCGCCAAGTTCAGGAACCACTACGAGCACGGCCGTCAGATCGTGCCGCTGAACAAGCGGCTCGAAGCGCTGTGCGACGAGAAGGAAGTCACCTACCTCGATGTCTGGGGGGCGCTGGCCGACCACGAGGGGCGGCTGGACAAGCGTTACACCAACGACGGCCTGCACCTGACGGGCGAGGGTTACGTGGTGTGGCGGGATGCGATCAAGCAACACGTGAAGTAGCCGCGTGCCGTTGTCGAATCCCATATTCCGGCGGATTTCGCGCCTTGCCGACGCCCAGGGCGTCCGCGCCTTCGTCGTCGGCGGCTACGTCCGCGACCACTACCTGCGGCGCCCCTCGACCGACATCGACGTCGTGGTCGTGGGCAGCGGCATCGCGCTGGCCGAGGCGCTCGCGCGCGAACTGAAGGCGAAGGTCTCGGTCTTCAAGACTTTCGGCACGGCGATGGTCCGCGCCCGGAATGTCGAAGTTGAGTTCGTGGGGGCGCGCCGGGAGTCCTACACCCGCGATTCGCGCAAACCCGAGGTCGAACCTGGCACGCTGGCGGACGACCAGCGGCGGCGCGACTTCACGATCAACGCCATGGCGTGGTCGCTGAACGGGGCCACGTTCGGCGAGCTGGTCGATCCTTTCGACGGGATGTCGGACCTCGAAGAGTGCATCATCCGCACGCCGTGCGATCCCGACGTCACCTTTTCCGACGACCCTCTGCGCATGATGCGCGCCGTCAGGTTCGCCTCGCAGCTGGGCTTCACCATCGAGGAAGGAGACCTTCGAGGCGATCCGCCGCAACGCCGCCCGCATCCGCATCGTCTCGCGCGAACGCATCGCTACGGAACTCAACAAGATCGTCCTCTCGCCCGTGCCTTCGATCGGCTTCGAGTTGCTGGAGCTCACCGGACTGCTGGAGCTGATCTTCCCCGAGATGCACAACCTCAAGGGAATCGAGAAGCGGGCAAACACGCCCACAAGGACAACTTCCTCCATACGCTCAAGGTGCTCGACAACGTGGCGCGCCGCTCCGGCGATTTGTGGCTCCGCTGGGCCGCCGTGCTGCACGACATCGCCAAGCCGCTCACGAAGGCCTACGACCCGCGTGTGGGCTGGACCTTCCACGGCCACGAGGTGCTGGGATCGAAAATGGTTCCGGCGATCTTCCGCCAGCTGAAGCTGCCGCTCAACGAGCACATGAAGTTCGTGCAGAAGCTCGTCTTCCTCCACCTGCGGCCGATCATCCTCTCGGAGGAGATGGTGACCGACTCGGCCGTCCGCCGGCTGCTGTTCGAGGCGGGCGACGACGTGGAGGCGCTGATGACCCTCTGCGAGGCGGACATCACCTCGGGCATCGACGCCAAAGTGAAGCGCTACATGGCGAACTTCGAGCTGGTGCGCCGCAAGATGAAGGATCTCGAGGAGCGCGACCGCATCCGCAACTTCCAGCCCCCGGTGACGGGCGAGCTCATCATGCAGACCTACGGCATCGGCCCGACTACGAGGCGGCCCGCGCCCTGATGGATCGGCGACATGAAGGCCCGTTAGCCTCATCAAGGGTCAACGCCATCCTGGAATCCTCGAGCGAGTGCGGACGAAATAGTTGGTCGCCCGGTCGCTGCTCGTCGGGACCTTGTCGTATTCGTGAATGCGGAACCGGGGATAGCCTTCGGCCAGACCGCCGTTCGGAACCTCCATCCGGACCGTCCCGCCCTTGTAGTCGAACGAGAAGGTCCGCGGTTCGAGCCGGGCACGGCGGATCTCCCCGGCGGCATACACCTCATTGAAGAAGCACCTCTCGCCGTCGAATCCCAACAGGTGAAGTCCGTCGTCGGCCGCGACGAAATAATAGTGGCCGAGGTCCGTTTCGCGGGTGAAGGTGACGGCGCCGACGATCCCCTTCCCGATCCGCTCGCCCAACCCCTGTTTCGGGGCGGACGTCGAAATCAACCCCCGGACCGGAGTCTCCCCGAGCACCTCCGCGATCTTGCCGAACCGGTCCGGATCGCGCAGATACTCGCCGACGATCGCCTCCCCGCGTTCCCGCCACACCGCCTCCGCCCGGTCGGCGGCGGCTTCGCACCGCTGTCTGAACCGGGGATAAAAGAATTTCATATAGACGAAATAGCCGATCAGAACGGCCGCAAGGACGACGACGGGAACCAGGTTGGCAATCATAAGCGATATCGTATTATTCGAGGTAAGACTTTTCTCCGGTCATTTGTATTTCGGTCTGGCATGGCCCCGCTCGTCGGTCTCGTAACGGGCGCGGGGGCGGCAACGCCTCTCCAGCACGTCGAACAGCGGGTAGAGCACCGCACCGCCCGCCAGCGCACCCGCTCCCCAGCGCCACTCCCCGGCGAGCAGCAGCGCGACGCCGGCGAGGGGCAGGCCGGAAGCGGCATACCTGAGCCGGAGGAAAATGCGGTGCAGCAACATGGCGGGCGTCGTTCGTCGGGGTTTGAAGCAAAGATAGCAAAAACCCGGCGACGGACCTCATGAAAAGCCGAAAAATTTATACGACCGTACAGTTTTTTTTCACAAAAGACCAGGAGAGGAAGCCGGAGCGGGCGGACAAGGGCCGCAACCGGCAAAGGACGCCCCGGGACAGTCCGGAACGGAACGCCCGCCCTCTTCCTCCGGACGACCGTCCTGCCGAACGGCCGCCCTGCCGGGAAACCGGACGGCTCACTCCGCCGTAAGCCGCGCCCGCCACGCATCGGGCACGGGACGGCTCTCCTGCCGGACGAAGTCGAAGACGACCAGCACCGACCTGCTTTCGCTGCGCACCTCCCCGTCCACGACGAGCCGCTGGAAGAGCGTCATCGACTTGTTGCCCACCTTTTCGCAGGTCGTCGTCACCCGCACGTCGTCGTGCATGCGCACCTGTCCCATGTAGGAGGTCGAGGTCGAGACGGTCACCACGCGCAGGTCGCCCAGCAGCACCTCCTCGCCCAGCACCCGCGCATAGAAATCGGTCTTGCCCACGTCGAAATAGGACTGCTGCGCCACATTGTTCACATGCCGGAACGGATCCAGATCCGAGAACCGCTTCTGCACCGGCGTTTCCAACACCCTGCCCATGCTACTCCCGGATGATTTTCACCTCGCCGCCTTCGCCGAACGCGATGATCGAAGAAGCCTTGCGGGTGGGTTTGCCCTCGAAACGGGGATTGACGACGAAATCCACGCCGTCCACGATCTCGCGCGCGACCTCCTCCAGCCCCGCGGGCGTCGCCTCGCCCGAAAGATTGGCCGACGTCGAGACCAGGGGGCGGCGCAGTCCGCGCAGCAGCAGGCGGCAGAATTCGTGGTCGGGGACCCGCACGCCGAGCGTTCCCTCCTCGGGAATCAGGTTCCCGGCCACCCCGACGGCTCCCGGCAGGATGAGCGTCAGCGGCTTGGTGGCCATCTCCATCACGTCGAAAGCGATCCCCGGCGCCTTGTTCACATAGCGCACGGTCATTTCGGCCGAGGCGCACAGCACGAGCATCGACTTCTTGTTCTCGCTCCGCTTGAGCCGGTAGATCCGCTCCACGGCCGCGGCGTTCGTGGCGTCGCACCCGATACCCCAGACCGTATCGGTCGGATAGAGGATCAGTCCCCCCTCGCGCAGGACACGGACGGCCTCGTCGGCCTCGCGCTGCATTTCGGCCGCAGCGGCGTTTCGCACGGCGGTCATTTCAACGGAAGTATTTCGATCCAGTAGTCGTCCGGATCGTTGATGAAATAGAGCCCCATGTCGCGGTTCTCGAAACACACCCACCCGCGGGAACGGTGGTATTCGCGCACGGCGTCGTAATCGCCCGCCACGCGCATGCAGAGATGGCTCTCGTTCTCGCCCAGCTCGTAGGGCGCGGCGGCGTGGTCGCGGAGCCACGTCAGCTCCAGCCGGAAGGGCGACTCCCCGTCGCCCAGATAGACCAGCACGAACGAGCCGTCGGCGGCCTGCTTCCGGCCGATCTCCTTGAGTCCCAATGCTTCGGCGTAAAATTTCAGGCTGCGGTCGAGATCGGTCACATTGACGTTGAAATGGTCGAATCTGCTCTTTATTTCCATAATCTTCGAGAGTTTGTCGTGCACAAATTTAGGCAAAGATTGTGAAAATCTGCCGGAAATATTTACCTTTGCGTCACAAAAGAAAAAAACAGACAAACGAGAATCGTATGGGAAGAGCCTTTGAGTATCGCAAAGCGAGAAAGCTGAAGCGCTGGGGACACATGGCCCGCACTTTCACGAAACTGGGCAAGGAGATCGAAATCGCCGTCAAGGCCGGCGGCTCCGACCCTTCGGGCAACACCCGCCTGCGTATTCTGATCCAGAACGCCAAGGCCGAGAACATGCCCAAAGAGAATATCGAACGCGCCATCAAGCGCGCCACCGAAAAGGACGCCGCCGACTACAAGGAGGTCATCTACGAGGGATACGGCCCCCACGGCATCGCGTTCCTGGTGGAGACGGCCACCGACAACACGAACCGCACGGTGGCCAACGTGCGCATGCACTTCAACAAGTGCGGCGGCACGCTGGGCAACAGCGGCTCGGTGGGCTTCCTCTTCGAGCACAAGTGCGTCTTCAAGTTCCGTCCCGCCGCCGGCGCCGATCCCGAGGAGCTGGAGCTGGAGATGATTGACCTGGGTGTGGACGAGTTCTACCCCGAAGAGGACGGCATCACGGTTTACGCCCCCTACGAGTCGTTCGGCGCCATCCAGAAGTGGCTCGACGACAAGGGATTCGAAATCGTATCGGGCGAATCGGTCCGCATCCCGACCGACACGAAGGAGCTCGACGCCGAAGGCCGCGAATCGGTCGAGAAACTCGTCGAGAAGCTCGAGGAGGACGACGACGTGGTGAACGTTTACCACACGATGAAGGAGCCCGAGGAGGAGTAGGCCTCTCCGGACAAAAAACCGGACTCAATTAAAAGGGGACGAGCAGAGAAAATCCGCTCGTCCCCTTTTAATTATCGGACTGCGGCCCCTTCCGGCCGCCGGTCCGCAGCGCCCCTCCCCGCGCCCGTCATTCCATGCGTCAGAAGGGATAGCCCACGCCGAAGTTCAGCGCCGTATTCTTCCACTTGAAGTCGTGAATCCACCGCTCGCCCGCGGGATTGTTGGGATTGTGGAGCTGGATGCCCCAGTCCAGACGCAGCACGGCGAACTTGATGTCGAAACGCAGACCGAGCCCCGTGTTGAATCCCAGTTGTTTGTAGAACCGGTCGAAATGGAACACGGCGTCGTCGGAGTACTCCGAAGGGTTCTGCCGGATGTACCAGACATTGCCCAGATCGAAGAACGTGGCGCCGTGCACGATGCCCCAGACGGGGAAGCGCAGCTCGAGGTTGGCCTCCAGCTTCACGTCGCCCGTCTGCACGGGGAACGAGCCGTGCGGGTCGGGCACGGAGCCCTGTCCGAGCGTCCGGGGCGTCCAGCCGCGCATGCCGTTGCTGCCGCCGCAGTAGAACTGGCGGTCGAACGGCACGGAGGAGGAGTTGCCGTAGGCCATCGCCACGCCGCCGTAGATATGCCCCACGAGCGCCGTCACTCCGCCCAGCATGATCTTCCGGCTCACGCTCAGGTCGGTGCGGAAATACTGCGCGTAGGGAATGCCGAAAATCGTATAATAGGGTTTGTCCGACTTCGACGGCGAGAAGAAGAGGTGCTCCACCCCGTCGATCAGGTTGCCCGCCGTCTCCAGATTGAACCGGATGTTCGTGGCGTTTCCGTTCAGGTTCCGGCGCTGGTTGTTATAGCTGTATCCGAACGACAGTCCGCCGATGAACTGCGTGTTGAAACTCTCGAGCAGGTAACGGTTCGGCGTCAGCTCCTCCCCTTCCGAATCGGGATTGTCCACCATCAGGAACGACACGTCCAGGTCCCGTACATTCACCACGTTGATATCGACCGGCCGCAGCGAGAACGACGAATAGCGGTTGTTGCTCCACATGTAGGCGATGCCGGCGCTCGACAGCGTGCGGCGGTAGTAGGGACGGTCCTGGAAATTGACCGACAGCTCCACCTTGGTCCGGGGCTGGACCACCGAACGCTGCCGCCCCGTGCGCCACGGAAGCAGGAAGCGCGGGAAGGTCAGTCCGGTGGTGATGCCGAATTCCGTGGCGCGCTTCTTCTTCGCATCGGGCGCCTTCATGAACTCGTATCCCGCCGTGAAGGAGACGTCGAACGACTCGGCGCCGCGGAAGATGTTGCGGTTCTGGTAGCCGAGCGTCGCCTTCAGTCCGTAGAAGCTCGACGTCGTGCTCCCTTCCAGATCGACCTTGAAACTCTGCCGCAGCGTCGGCGTGCAGAGGATGTTGCACGTCAGATACCCCTCCCGCACGGAGCTCCGGGCCGCCGTATCGGCCGGCGAAGCCGCAGGGAAGGGAACGAAGTCCGCCGAATCGGTTCCCTGCGGCCGTTCTTCGAAGGAGATCTTCGCGCTCCTGAAATACCCGAGCGCCATCAGATCGGAATAGGTCCTGTTCACCTGCGACGCGTCGTAGAGGTAGCCCGGATAGAGCGGAATGGCCTGCCGCAGCACGGCCGGGCGCAGGGCGGGCCGCTTCTCGCTGACGACGTTCAGCCCCCGGTAATGGATCGTGTCGAGCCGCGAGAGGAGCGCCGTATCGGTCCTGAACGCCGCAGGATCGTAATCCGGGAAGACGTTGATCCGGTCGATCCTATACACCCGGTTGTCCTCCGTCCGGGGCCGTCCGCGGTCGTCGTATCCCGTCAGATTCTGCCGCACGACCATCCTCAGCTTCACGCGGTTGTCGCCCGTCAGCGTATCGGCGCGGAAGAGGATGTTACTGACCGAAAAGTTGTAGTACCCCTGCTCGCGCAGACGGGCCGTGATGCGTTCGCGTTCGGCGTCGAGCACCGAAACGTCGAACACGTCGCCCGCATGCAGCAGCGTCCCGGCCGTGTCGGACAGGATGAGCGGAGAGAGGGAACGGTCCTGGAACTCGTAAGAGACCGTGTCTATGCGGTAGGGCGCCCCCTGAAAGGTCCGGAAGGTCACCTTCGCCCGCCGTCGCCGCGACACGGTGTCCACCTCGCACGTCGCGCGCGAGGAGAAGAAGCCTTTCGAATCCATATAGACCTTCAGGTTCTGCACGCTCCGCTCCGTGAGCGACAGATCGAACAGCACGGGGGCCTCGCCGACGCGGCGTTTCCAGTTGTTCCAGCCGTTATCCCGTGCGGAATCGGCCTGCTCGTAGAGCCAGACGTAGAAGTTGGTCCCCAGCAGCCGCTTGTTGGGCGTCTGCCGCACGTACTTCTCGAGTTCCGAGGCCGCGATGCGTTCGCGGCGCGGCGTCGCCTTGTCGTCCTCGATGCGGACCCGCTGCAAGAAATACCCGCCCTCGGGGATATGCCGCGTGACGCTGCACGCCGAACCGGCAAGGCTCAGCGCGACGGCGACCAGACAGCGACACGCCCTCCGCACGGGACGTCAGTTGTTGAAGAACCCCTTCTCCTTGAGCAGGGCGAAATAGGACCGCGAAATGGCCAGGTTGTCCCGCCGCACATACCGCCGCTCGGTGAACACCTGCGCCAGATTCGGCAGTCCGTTCTCCTCGAGCAGGCGCCGGGTCAGCTCCGACTCCTCGCGTTCGGCCCACAGCTCGTCGATCTCGGCGGCCGTGTAGTCGGTGTACTTTTCGTAGTGGACCACGGCCTCCAGCGGCAGGCGGTCGGTCAGCTCCGGCGACTCGTCGGGGTATCCCGTCACGACGGTCGTCACCGGAATCACCCCTTTGGGCAGGGAGAGCACCCGGGAGATCTCGGCGGCCGTGTAGATCGTCGTGCCGAGGTAGCAGATGCCCAGCCCGTGCGACTCGGCCGCGACGCAGAAGTTCTGCGCGGCCAGCAGCGCATCGGTCGAGGCGTTCAGAAACCAGGCGAAGTTGTCGTAGGCCGGATCGGCGTCGCGCTGCTCGCACCACATCGTGAAGCGGTGCACGTCGGCGCAGACGGTCACCACGCACGGCGCCTCGCGGACCATCGGCTGGTCGAAATGGCAGGGCGAAAGCCGCTCGCGCAGCGCGGCATCGCGGGTCACCACCAGCGAATAGAGCTGCATGTTGCCGCACGTCGAGGCGCGCGATGCCGCTTCGAGACATTCGCGGAGCACCTCCTCGGGAATCGGCTCCGGACGGAACTTACGGATCGAACGATGCTTGAAAAGCACACTTTTCATGGACCAGTATCTTTTAGAATTTCGCGTTGGACCAATGCTCCGCCGCGGCATGAGAGGGCCTGGCGGATATTTTCCGCAAAATTAGCAAAACTTTTAGAAGTTTTATTATTTTTGCCGTAACATAACTTTCTCACGCACGTGCGAACGGAATTTGCCAAATACGAAGGCGCAGGCAACGACTTCATCCTCATAGACAACCGCGGCGAAGGATTCACGCCCGATCCGCGGTTGATCGCCCGCCTCTGCGACCGCCACTTCGGCATCGGCGCCGACGGAGTGATGACGCTCTCCCGCAGCGCCGGGACCGACTGCGCGATGCGTTACTTCAACGCCGACGGTTCGGAAGGCGAAATGTGCGGCAACGGAGCCCGCTGCTTCGCCCTTTTCGCCGAGCACCTGGGCATCGGCGGCGAAGGCAAACGCTTCACCGCCGCGGACGGGCTGCACACGGCCCGCATCCTCCGCACGGAGGGGGCGGGCGGCCTGGTCGAACTGGGCATGACGGAGGTCGCGGAGATCCGCCGCGGCGACGGGTGGTGGTTCCTCAACACGGGCGTTCCCCACTACGTCGAATTCGTCGGGGACCTCGACACGGCGGACGTCTGCGGCCGGGGCCGGGCGATCCGCCGCGACACGGCGCGGTTCCCGCAGGGCACGAACGTCAATTTCGTCCGCATCCTGCACGACGGCGCGATCGCCGTCCGCACCTACGAACGGGGCGTCGAGGCCGAGACGCTGGCCTGCGGCACGGGCGCGACGGCGGCGGCCATCGTCACGAACTTCGCCTGCCAGCCCGCCGTCCTCCGCTACGACGTCGCGGTTCCCGGCGGGACGCTTTCGGTACGGTTTTCGCGGGAGGCCGCTACGGAACACTACTCGGACATCCGCCTCACGGGGCCCGCGCGGCGGGTCTTCGCCGGGGAGTTCGGGACCGAAGATTTCTGAAACACCATTCAACCGTTTTTCACCCATGAAAACACAAAAGGGAGTCCGCGAGCAGCATTCGGACGAACTTCGGAAGGCCCGGCGCCTCGAACCGCTCCGCAAGAGCGGCAAGGAGCGCCACACGCTCTACAACAGCCTCGGCGACGAAGACGACGAGGAGCTTACGCCTTATCCCCGGCGGGAGTCGGCCCTCGACTACCTCGACGACGACCAGCGATAAAGGCCGCGCGGCAGACGCATCCCGGCGGCACGACATACCCGGCGGAGGCCCCTCCGGCCCCGTCGCAAGAACCTCGCGCCCTTCCGAAGGAGAAGGGCGCGGAAAAAGAACGCATATGACCGAAAAATTCATCATGGCGGGGCGGACGGCCCTGCACGTCTGCGACTCGGAACGGGGCGACCGGTGCGTCGTGCTGCTGCACGGCTACCTCGAATCGCTGCTGGTCTGGGAGGAGTTCGTACCTTATCTTTACAAGCACGTCCGCGTGGTGACGCTCGACCTGCCGGGCCACGGCATCTCGGTCGTCGCGGGAGAGGTTCACACGATGGAGTATCTGGCCGACACGGTGGCCGACGGACTCCGGGCGCTGGGCATCGCCCGCTGCACGGCGGTCGGGCATTCGATGGGCGGCTACGTCGCCCTGGCCCTCTGCGAACGCCATCCCGAACTGCTCGACGGCGTGGTGCTGCTCAGCTCCACGCCCAACCCCGACACGCCGGAGAAGGCCGAAAACCGCCGCCGCGAAATCGCCCTCGTCCGGGCCGGCAGGAAGGACGCGCTGGCCCGGGTGGCCCCGGAAGCCGGATTCGCCGAGGAGAACCGCCCGCGGATGAAAGACGCTATCGAGGATCTCACCGAGCAGGTTTTCGTCACCGAAGACGAAGGCATCGTCGCCCTGCTCAACGGCATGATCGCCCGCAAGGACCAGAACGACATGCTGCGCGCCTCGAAGGTCCCGCAGCTCTTCATCCTCGGACGCCGGGACGGCTACATTCCCGTCGAGACCGCCGAAAGGATGGTGGCCGCCCATCCGCAGGCACGGGTCGCCTGGCTCGAACACAGCGGACACATGGGCTTCCTCGAAGAGCCGGAGGCCACGGCGCAGGCGATCCTCGGCTTCGTACGCGAAACGGGCGGCCCGGCCGAATAAACGCCGCACGCCCGGCGCCGGCGGAGACCGCTTCGGAGGCGCCCGAGACCGCCGTCCCGGCACGGCGGCATCTTCTCCGCTTCTGCAACGGACGACCCTTCGGGGCCGTCCGTTTTCGTATCCCGGGGTCTGCGTTCCGCCTTCCGCACGTCTCCGGAAGAGCCTTTCGGCCGCTTTCCGGACCTCCCAAGGATTTACTTCGCCGGCACACGGCATAATTTACAATCAGTTATCGAGCAACGCATTACGATAACAATCCGATTGAAAAAACCTACTTTCCGGTTTAATATCCATCGTGAAAAGAAATATTATGGTGAAATTTGTGTGACAACCTGACCGACCTTATGAGAAACCTCTGCTCGCTGACGACTTCGTTCCCGGCCGACCGGCTGCGGCCTCTTCCGCCGCGCACGGAGCATACCCGTCCGGCATGTGCGAAGAGTTTCCCCGCCTTGCGAGGGGGGGGGAATTTCCACCGCGGGAAATAGTCCGCAAAACCGGTAAACCGACGCGCGTCTTCCAAACATCCGACGCACGATCCACACCTGATAATATAATCATAGCCGATCCCGACGGCGGAGCGTACTCCGGCGCCGGTCCGTCGTGCGCCCTGCGCATCCGTTCCTCCGCCGGGAACGGACGCCCCGCCATGCCCGGCAAATCCGATTTCAAATCCATAACCCAACAGAAAAAGCCTATGAAACACAACCGACTCCGTTTTTCCGGCTCCCCTCCGGACGCCGCTCTCCACGCCGGGTTCCGGCACGCAGCAAACGAAAAATCCATCAATTAAATCAAACGTTCCCACATGGACCAAAAACGAAGCATAGAAACACGCCTCAAGGGCGTGGGTATCCTGCGCAGAACCACACGGTATCTGCTTGTCACGATGCTGGCCGTCCTGGCATCGGCGACCGCGCTGCAGGCGCAAAACACCGTCATCAAAGGCGTCGTCACGGACAAGGGCGGCGCCCCCATCGCCGGCGTGACCGTCGTGGCGAAAGGCACGACCGCAGGCGAAGTGACCTCGAGCGACGGCTCCTACACACTCAACGTTCCGGCCGGAGCGGAGGTGCTCCAGTTCTCGTTCATCGGCATGGAGACCCAAGAGGTCGCCATCGGCTCGCGGACGGAGATCAACGTCACGATGGCCCCCGGCTCGCTCGGCATCGACGAGGTGGTGGTGGTCGGCTACGGTACGCTGGCCAAACGCGACCTATCCTCGTCGGTGGCTTCCGTGAAGAACGAAGACCTCACCGAACGCACCACGGCCTTCAACATCATGCAGGGCATCGCGGGCAAGGTCGCCGGCGTGAAGAACGTCTCGTTCTCCGGACGTCCGGGCGGCTCCTCGGCGCTGCGTATCCGCGGTATGGGTTCGATCAACGCCGGCAGCGACCCGATCTACGTCATGGACGGCGTGGTGGGCGTCGATCCCTCGCTCATCAATCCCGAAAACGTGGAGTCGATCGACGTGCTGAAGGACGCCGCCGCAACCTCCATGTACGGTGCGCAGGGCGCCAACGGCGTGGTCATCATCACCACCAAGTCGGGCAAGAAGGGACAGGGAACCGTGACCTACAACGGCAAGGTGGGCTTCGGCTTCCTCAACCGCAAGCTCGACCTGCTCGACGCCGACGAATACATGGAGGTGCAGCGCCGCGCCTACGCTTACAGCGGCAAGGTGATGCCCCACCTCGAGACTCCCTACGAGAACCTCTTCTACTACGCCAAGGACCCCGCCGGCAACTTCCAGCGCGACGAGAACGGCTACCTGATCGCCTCGCCCAAATACGACACCGACTGGCAGGAGGCGCTGACGCAGACGGCCATCACCAACGACCACACCGTTTCGTTCGCTTCGGGCAACGACAAGACGTCGGTCTATTCGAGCATCGCCTATCAGAACTTCGAAGGTCTGGTCAAATACACCAACTCGGAGCGCATGACGGGAACGGTGAACGTAAAGAGCGACATCACCGACTGGCTCAACGTGCAGACCGTCGTGACGGCCGGCACGGACAAGACCAACGCCGCCGACGGCGAGAGCGGATTCGGACAGGGTCCGGTGCGCAACATGCTCGAGATGCCGCCCATCGTTCCGGTGCGCTACGAGGACGGCACGTGGGGCCGCAAGGACGACTACCCGCTGGGCGAGCTGGCCGAAAACCCGCTGCGCCTGCTCCAGGAGAAGAAGAGCGTCACCGAGACCGACTACGCGATCTTCAACGTCATCGCCGACATCCACCTGACCAAGAAGCTGACCTTCACGGCCAAGGGCGACTATCAGATGACCAACCGCCGGACGCTGAGCTACGCCAAGGCCGGCCTGCACGGCGAGACCGACACCAACGGCGGCTATGCCGACATCGGCAACACCAAGTCGCGCCGCTGGTCGAACGAGGACTACTTCACCTATGCCGACTCGTGGTTCGACGACCAGCTCAAGTCGAACTTCGTGCTGGGCGCCAGTTGGTACTACAACCACTCGGAGAACTCGTCGGCGGGTTCGGAGCAGTTCTTCGACGACTTCTTCGGCTACCACAACCTCGGCGCCGGCACGGTCTATCACAAGCCCACGTCGGGCATGAGCCAGCAGACGATGAACTCCTACTACTTCCGCATGAACCACACCTTCCGCGACAAGTACCTGCTGGGCTTCACGCTGCGCGCCGACGGCGCCTCGAACTTCGGCGCCAACAACAAGTACGGCTGGTTCCCCTCGGCCTCGGCGGCGTGGATCATCTCCGAGGAGCCCTTCTTCGACGCGGCCCGCAAATGGGTGAGCAACCTGAAGCTGCGCGCCAGCTACGGTACGGTGGGCAACGCCTCGATCCCCAACTACAGCACGATCTCGCAGTACAGCAACGACCAGATGATCCTCAACGGCGCGCTGAACCCCTACGTCGTGCTCTCTAACCTCGGCAACGCCGACCTGAAGTGGGAGACCTCGAAGCAGTTCAACGTCGGTCTCGACGTCTCGCTGTTCGACAACCGGCTGGAGCTGATCATGGACTACTACAACAAGACCACCACCGACCTGCTTTTCCAGAAACAGGTTCCCTACACGACGGGATACGCCACGACGTGGACCAACCTGGGCAAGATCCGCAACAAGGGTTTCGAGCTCACGATCTCGTCGCGCAATATCAACCACAAGAATTTCCAGTGGACGACCGACCTCGTCTTCTCGACCAACCGGCTCATGGTGATCGACGTCGGCGGCGAGCGCATCGACCTGGGCAACAACGCCATCGCCGAGGCCGGCAAGCCGTGGGGCTCGTTCTTCGTGCTGAACCGTCTGGGAACCTGGGGCCTCGACGAGGTGGACGAAGCCCGCAAATACGGCAAGAAACCCGGCGACCTGAAGTTCGAGGACCGCAACCACGACTACGTGATCGACGACAACGACCGCCGGATCATGGGCAACGGAACCCCCAAGGGCGACATCACGCTGGTGAACACCTTCCGCTACAAGGGCTTCTCGCTCATGGTGGACCTGAACGCCGCCTACGGCTTCAAGATCATGGGCATCACCACGACGATGATGGAGAACCGCCAGCTCTACGGCAACTCCATGAAGTCGGTGCTCAACGCCTGGACGCCGGAGAACCAGAACTCGATGATCGCCGCACTGCGCCTCCCGTCGGACGTGAACTTCGGCGAGAACGAGAAGGACTCGCGGATGCTCTACGACGGCGACTTCCTGCGCATCCGCAACATCTCGCTCTCGTACGACTTCAAGCCGGAGCTGCTCCGCAAGCTGCGCGTCATCAAGGGCCTGAGCATCGGCGTCAATGTCGAGAACCTGCACGTATTCACCGAATATCCGGGCTACGACCCCGAGGTGGGCGCCTTCAACACGGACCGCGGCCAGAGCATCGACTTCTACTCCTACCCGCACCCGACGACCGTCTCGGCCAACATCAAGATCACCTTCTAACAACCGAATCCCTATGAAAAGAGAGATATTGAACATCGGCTGGGCGCTCGCCGCGACGGCGGCGCTGTCGTCGTGCGACTCGTTCCTCGAGGAGTCGCCCAAGACCTTCCTTTCGCCGAAATACTACTTCCAGACGGAAAACCAGATCACCGCCGGCGTGAACGGCCTCTACACCTTCGTGGACGACATCTTCGACGGCGACATCGAGGTGGGCACGCAGAACTTCATCTTCCTGGACTACCTGCCCGGCTACGGCATCCGCCCGCGCGCCGCGAGCAGCCTCTACCTCTCGCAGGCGCTCAACCTCTCCGTCACCGAGGAGAGCACCCACGTCGAGAACCTCTGGAAGTCCTCCTATTTCGCCATCGAGAACTGCAACGGCGTGATCGCCGGCATCGAGGCGGCCAAGAACGTGGAGATCGCCGAGGACACCCGCAACAAGCTGCTGGGCGAAGCCTACTTCCTCCGCGCGTACAACTACTTCAACCTCGTGCGGCTCTACGGCCCCGTGCCCCTGAAGACGAAGACCACCTCCGACCTGTCGCAGGCGCAACTGCCCCTGTCGTCCGAGGAGGCGATCTACGAAGTGATCGTCACGGACCTCACGCAGGCCGAGAAACTGATGGAGAACGCCCCCTGGACGAGCACCGACGGCCGCGTGACGAAGGGAGCCGTGAAGTCGATGCTGGCCAAGGTCTATCTCACGATGGCCGGCTATCCCCTGCAGAAGGGCGGCGAATACTACCGTATGGCCTACGAGAAGGCGCATGAGGTGTACGAGAGCGGGCAGTTCCGCCTGTTCGACACCTACGCCGAGATGCGCGACCCGGCGAACGCCAATTCGGGCGAGTTCATCTGGATGATCCAGCGCGAAGCGGACCGGGCCGGCTCCCCCGTGCACAACGACATGCTGCCCTATCCCGAACCCTCGAAGGCGATCTCGCAGAACGGCGCCTACGGCGGAGCGCTGGCTCCCGCACAGGCCTTCTACGAGTCCTACCCCGCCGGCGACCTGCGCACGGCCGAGAAGGGCTACTATTACACCGAGCACGAGGCGCAGGACGGCTCGGGCGTCGTGGAGCTGGGCGCTCCCTTCATCTACAAGTACTGGGACGCCAACGCCGCCGAAACGGGCAAGTCGGGCATGAACTACGCCCTGCTGCGCTATGCCGACGTCCTGCTGATGATGGCCGAGGCGAAGGCGCAGGCCGACGGCGGCTCCACCACCGACACGGACGCCGTGGAAGCCTACTACATGGTCCGCCACCGCGCCCTGCCCGACGAGGAGAAGCCCTCGAAGATCGACGTGAACCAGGTGCTCAAGGAGCGTTTCTGGGAGATCTGCTTCGAGACCCAGACATGGTACGACATGCTGCGCACGCGCAAGGCACTGAATCCCACGACAGGTCAGATCGTGGACCTCATCGGCTGCCAGACCCCCGGCCACACCGAGGGCGCACGCTTCGAGGAGGCCGACCTGCTGCTGCCCTACCCGCTCCGCGAGAAACGCCTGAACCCCAACCTGGTACGGAAATAACCGGCCGGGAACGTCAAAAAAAACGTGAGATGAAATTCCGATTCAGATATGCGGTCCTCCCGTGCCTGCTGCCGGCCTTCGCGGCGGCATGCAGCACCGAGGCCACACACCGCAGACCCAACATCTTCGACGACGAGGAGTCGTTCGCGGCCGTGACTTTCTCGTCGAACGCCGACTCGCTCTTCCTCTCGTGGGAGCTGACCGACGACCGCATCCAGTTCGACAGCTACCGGATCACGGACAACAAGTCGCAGCAGGTACTGACGGTCGGCCGCGACGAGACCTCGTGCCTGCTGACGCACGTGCCGTACAACGAACCCGTAGCAGTCTACCTGTCGCTCGTCGCCGGCGGCGAGGTGGTGAAGACGGCCAAGACGGACGTCGTGATCGACGGCCTCGACAAGACGACCGCCGCGACGCTGATCCCCGACCGGGGCAGCGTCACGGGCGGCGACGGGACCTACTCGATCCCCCTGCCCGACGGCCGGAGCATCTTCCTCATGGGAGACTCCTACATCGGGCCGGTGACCAACGGCCAGCGCCCGACCTCCGACCACATGTTCCGCAACACCTACATTCTCTACGACGAGGGGCGGGTGAGCGCGATCTACGGCGCCGGAGGCGACAGGAACGCCTCGGCGGCCGTACCGCCGGGCGTATCGGACGAGAGCAGGAAATGGTACTGGCCCGGCCACGGATTCGTCGAGGGCAACACGCTCTACGTCTTCCAGACGGTCATGTACCAGGGAGCCGAGGGCATGTGGGGATTCCGCTACGAGACGACCGACATTCTGGAGTACGAGCTGCCCTCGCTGACGCTGCGGCGCACGACCCGCATTCCCTTCCGCGGTTCGGAGGACATCCACTACGGCATGGCCGCGCTCAACGACGGCGACTACGTTTACGTCTATGCCCAGGTGGACGTCACCAACGACGCCGATCCGATCTCCGAGGTGCTGGTCGCCCGCACCACCCCCGCGAAACTCTGCACCGACTGGGAGTACTACACCGGTTCGGGCTGGAGCACGGACCCATCGGCCGCCGAGCGGCTCGAAGGGCTGGCGAGCGTGCCGGTCTCCTCGCAGTTCAACGTCTTCCGCCTGCGCGACAAGTACGTGCTGCTGACGCAGAACAAGCGTTACAACAGCGGCGAGATCTACACCTTCACGTCGGACAGCCCCGCGGGACCGTGGCGCAACAAGCAGATGATCTACAGGATTCCCGCCATGGAGAACAGGAAACTGTTCACCTACAACGCCATGGCGCACCCCCAGTTCGAAAAGGACGGCATGATCCTCGTCAGCTACAACGTCAATACCGAGGAGTTCTCACAACAGTTCAGCGACGTCAGCACCTACCGGCCCCGTTTCTTCTGGATCGGAATCGACCGGATATTGAACAGCAAGCGATAACCACAAAAAACAGAAACCATGAAAAAATACGCATTGATACTCACGTGCGCGGCGGCCTGCGCGGCGCTCACGGGCTGCGAGGATGTCTCGGACCGCATGTCGTCCGACTACCCGAGCACCTACGACATAAAATACGGCATCCGCCAGGTCCTCCAGTACGACCCCATGAACATCAACGGAATCGACGTGGCGGAGAAGTTCGACTTCTTCGGCACGCTGCGCTTCACGATCCACGTCAAGGACAACCGGATGGCCAGCCTCGAGTTTTCGAACGGCGACGTGCCCTTCTCGCCCTACGCCTTCGAGATTCCCTCGGGCGAGGTCGAATGCTACCTGGACACCGAGGCGCTGCCCAACGAGCTGCGGATCAAGGGGACGGACAACGTCGTCGCCTACTTCCAGAACGGCGAGTTCTCGGTCCCGTTCCAGCTCGACTGCGAGGAGCTCAACTACAAGTACACTTTCAAGGAGATTGTCGAATAATTTAACCCGGAACGCGTTATGAAACCTCTGAACAGATTCAAATATTGGATAATGACCGCCGTCGCGCTGCCGCTCATCGGCATCGGCTGCATGGAGATCGTGGAGATCATCCATCCCGAGGATGCGAAGGTGAACAGCGACATAGACATTTCGGTGAAGATCAAGTTCACGGCCGAGACCGACCACCGCTCGGAGATCGCCTTCGCGATTCTCGCACCGAAGGCCTGGAACATCCGGGAGAACGCCTCGCTGACGCTGACCACCGAAGGGTACGTCAATCAGGGATTCGCCGAGGTCGTGGACGAACAGATGACGCCGATCCCCGAGGGCGCCATCGAGCCCGGCACGGGCCTGCCCTGGCCGGACGCCTACCAGAGCCAGATCGGCCTGATGGGCAACACCGGCCCGATGGAATGGGTGATCTTCCAGTCGAAGACGTCGTTCGACGTGAACGACCAGCGCAAAAACGGCAAGGAACCGATCGTCGGCACGGTGAAAATCCGCCTCAAGACCGGCCCGCAGGCCATCAAATGCTTCATGGGCTACGGCTGGTGCAGCCTGAACAAGGGCTTCGACGTGGGCGGCGACGACGGCAAGGGCAGCAACCGGCGCTACAAGGAGAACGAGAAGTCGAAGGTGCTGACCGTGACGGGCGGCGACCTGCCGATGCTCGACTACACGGTGGAGAGCCTGGTATCGACCGTCCCGTCGGTATTCGGCTACGGCGACATCTTCTCAGTGAAGTTCTCCGCCGTATCCGGCTCGACGGAGACCGCCCTGAACGGCCAGGAGAAGGTCTATCTCTGGGGCAAGGCCGTGTACGACGGCGGCAAGGAGGTGATCGTCGATGAAATCAGCGACAAGACCCTCATGGAGAAGATCAGCGAAACGGCCTACCAGAAATACATCTACCCGCGGCACTTCTTCGGCCTGCCGGCCGACGCCGAGATCGAAGCCACCTACTTCCACTTCACCAACGAGGACCGGAGCATCGTCGTGACGGACCCTGCCTCGGGCGAGGACTTCCTCGTCTCGGAGACCGTGGAATAATCCCACCCCACACACGACCGAAGGGACCGGCCGGGAAATACCCGGGCACGGTCCCTTCGGCCGTTTTTCGGGCGTTCTCCTCATCATGACGCCCCGACCGATCCGGGAATCGTTCCGGAACGAACGGCCGGTTCCGTCCGGCGCAGCCGCACAATCGCGCAGCCGCACAACCGAAACCGGCCCGAATTTTCCCGATTCGAACACGCGGCGCAATTCACTCCCCCCGCCTCGCACCCCGCCCGGGCCGCAGTACCGTCCCGACCCGGTCCGCCGTCGCTCCGACCCGCCGGATTTCCGCAGCCTGCCATTCGATTTTTCCTCCGGTCCCACACGGACATTCCGCAGACCGGGCACCGAACGCCGCATCGTCTTTCCCCGCAAACCAGCCCCGTCATCGTCCGGCGCGATTCCGATATCCATCCGACATGGATCGGTCCTGAAGAACAATAAATGCGTCCTGCATCAATTTTTTATTCTAAAATTTGGATAATATCTACAATATTCGCTATATTTGAAATACGAACATACCCGAAAGTATGTTTGGCTGTTCAATCAAACGAAACTACCAAAGCAACTCACCCACAAAGAACAGCCAGGGACGTATTATGCACGGTTCTTGGCTATTTGTGGGAGTATTGGTAGTACTCGTTTGAAAGTCAGGAATCCGTGCATGTCCTTGGAACCATTTGAAACCGAATGAGGATATGCCGAATGGAAACGATTCGAATGCAGGCGGGAAAACGCTCTCCAAGCCCCTGACCGGTCACCGGACAGATTCCGGATAAAGTTTCGTCGTTTTCGGACGGATTGTCCCCTCAAAGCGCAATGCCCGGCATCCATGATTCGCCCCGGAATTTTTCCGGAGCCGTCCGGACATCCGTCGCTCTGCGGGACCGTACGCTCCCCGCTTATCCATTTCGACCCTCGAGACTGCGGCGCAGCAGCCTCATACACACACCCTGCGGATCCGCGACGGAGAAGAATTCGTCGTACAGTGACGCAACACACACGCAGGAGGGGCCGTCCGGTTCGTGCCGGCGGCCCCGTTTTTTCGGCCGAAACCGCAGTCTCCATGTCCCGTGTTCCCGAATCATCCCGAATATGCCCACCCACGCAAACCGGAATCGGAATCCAACGAACCGGCCGACAGCAAAAGAAAAAGGCCCGACGGTCTTCGACCGTCAAGCCTTTCCATCAGTCGGGGTGACTGGATTCGAACCAGCGACCACACGCCCCCCAGAATTAAATTTTACTTTTTCCGATAAATTTAACGAACTATATTCCAGCGGATTTTACACACTTTCAAAGAGTTGCAGTTTGTCATTATCGGGAGTTGTTGCGATTTCGCGTGTTCCACCTGTGTTCCACGCATCGTTCCCCTCCCGATCAAAATTGAAAAGTGAATCCCCGACATCCGAAAATGCCGGGGATTATTCATTCGGACAACCGACCCAAAATTCCTATTTCAGATCACGGGCCTTGATGCGCACGACCTTTCCGTCGCGCACGACAACCAATTCGCCGTTCTCTTTCTTGGTCTTTTCAATCAGACGCTTTTGGGCAAGCAAAATGCCTGCATCGATTTTCTCCTGCATTTGCTTAATCTCAATCTCGCTCATAGCCTACGATCTTTTGATAAGATAACGGATCGACAATCTCTTTTATTTCATCCTTGACACCCCAAGCAACCTTGTGAATACCATCGGCAGCACTATTATCGTAGATTGTCCAATAGTCACAAATCGGAGTATAGAGGGTCGTTAAATTCTTGATGCCGTTCGCATAACGCCGCCGAATGACATCCGACGGAATATTGTGCCCGCCCTCGCTTACTCGTGTCGCAACACGCTCGATAGCCTGTTCGGGTGTCGGCAACCAAAAGTAGAGCAACGTCACAAAATAGCCTTTCGCCTGCGCCCGCTCCACGAATTTCACATAGGAACGGGTCGCCAATGTTGTTTCAAACGCAAAATCCTCGCCTTCGGACAAAAGATCATCCATTCGTTGCAACATCAGCCGTCCTGCCTCGATCGCCACGCTTTCGGGATTGAACGGCGACAGCCCCTTTGCTATTTCGTCGGCATTGACGAACTCCCGGCATCCCAGCATTTCGGGCAGCACGGTATAGGATGCAGTCGTTTTCCCTGCACCGTTGCAACCCGCTATGATATAGAGTTTCGGCATACTTCGTAACAAAGGTAGCAATTTTCAGACTATCTTCTGCACAACTTTCAAAAATCCTAATAACAGCCTCTCCGACACAAAAGCCAATTTTATCCACAAATTGCAATTATTTTCATCCAAAATCAAAATTGACACATCCGAATTATTCAAATTCAACGGCAAATTCAGAACACATAACTATCTGTATCTATTGCGATTAATCAGCGTCCAATTTCAAAATTCAAGATACAAAATTTTAAAATACTTGGAATCCCTTAATTGCCGTTCTATTTTTGCAATGCCACGTGCGAGTTATTCTGTAATCGTATAATTGGAATCGATAATCCCGCGTATACGATTAGTGCTGAGATAGTTTGTTGCCATTCTATTGCAAGTAACTCATAACTCGTAACGCAATGTCGGTGGCGCAATCATCTTTTTATTAACACGAATGCAGATAGAATGGCACATTCCATCCGATTTCCCCGTCGTCACGACAAAGCCGACCGCAATGGCCGTTATGCAGTCAGGCTGTGCATCACCAAAAACAAGCGGCGCAAATACATCGCGCTCGATCTCCACGCCGATCCCGCATATTGGGACGAGGCTGGCGAGCAATTCATCATCCTGCGCAACCTGAAAGGAGCCGAGCAAAAAGCCGAGAATAAACAACGCGAAGCCGACAATGCGCTGCTGGCGAAGTACAAGGTTCGCGCCCGCGAGATCGTCGAACGTTTCGAGATCGAAGGCATCAACTGGACGCTGAACCAGTTCGAGGACGCCTTTCTGAACACCTCCAAGCAAGGGAAATTCAACGCCTATTTCACCGACCGTATCGCGGAACTGCACGCGACGGGACATATCGGCAATTCCCAAACCTATAAGCAGACGCAGGATATGTTGAGAAGCTATGACCGGAAGCTGGATCAACGGCTCTTTTCCGACATCGACCTGCGTTATGTCCGGGGATTCGATATGTTTCTTCAAAAGCGGGGCTGTTGCGGCAACACGCGCAAATTCTATTTCAAGGCATTACGGGCCATTCTGAACCGGGCCAATGCGGAGGGCGTCGGTTCGGCAGCGACCTATCCGTTCGGACGGGGCGGGTTCGAGGTCTCCAAACTCGAAGAGGCGACTGCCAAACGTTACCTGCCTGCCGCCGAGCTGTCGAAACTCAAAAGCACCACGGCCAGCAATCCGCAATGCGAATACGCCCGCAAGCTATTTCTCTTTTCCTACTATTGTTACGGCATTTCGTTCATCGACATGGCGATGCTCACGGCCGCCCATATCAAACAGATGGAGGACGGCGACTATATCGTCTACAAGCGGCAGAAGATCAAGCGGCAGAAAGGTGTCAAACCTATTTCGATCAAGATCACGCCCGCGATCCGGCAACTGATCGGGAGCCTGCAAGCGGCATCGCCGACCGTGGACGATTTCCTGCTGCCGATCGTCACCCGCTCCGGCTATACAGGCGAGCGGCTCTACATGCAAATTCGAGCCCGTTACAGCAAGTACCAAAAGTACCTGCGTCTGCTCGCCGAGGAGCTCGGAATTGATTTCCACCTGACGAGCTACGTCTCCCGCCATACGGCGGCCATGACCTTGCAGCGCAACAACATTCCGCGCGAGGTGATTTCACAGATGCTCGGCCATGCCGATCTGGAAACCACGAACATCTACCTCGACAGCTTCGACAACGGAGTGATCAACGAGGCGGCGAAAGTTCTCTAACGGCCATCACGGTTTAATTCTGCTCGCCTTTTTACGCTATTAGCACAAATATACGATTTAAAATCAACCGAATATGTATTTTTTCCAATCATCGCCTGTCAGTTATAAAAGGTTCATCAAACGGTTCCCCACCGAAAATAGTCTTATAAAACTGTACGCCAAGACTTGTGTTGATTTTGATATTGAATCAAAGCCCAAAAAGCGACGATGCCCGCATTGCGGCAGCTGTCAAAACGGCCCTTTCAAAAAGAATAATGAAAAATTACGCTTATGTAAAAGATGCGGAAGGACTTTCTCTATATTCAGAAATAGCATCTTCGACAAATCCAAGGCCGATTTCCGAATTTGGATGTATATAGGCTATTGTATGTTCTACTACCACCACGTCTATTTTAATGTGGACAAAATTTCTCGAACACAAATAATCCGAGAAACTCATGCACCCTCAAACGCTACGATCTATCATATATACGATGTCCTGTACAAATTATTCAAGAGCCAAAACAAGGTCGATATGCTACTAATATTCAACATATTCCTGCCATTTATGAAGATTTTCCACAACATGAACCCATATAGGAAAAAAGAACATTAGATAATCCGCTGTTAAACAGCGGATTATTTCTATTAAGAGCTATTAAATAGTTCGGCCGGTAAATTAGGTTGTAAACTTTTAAATTATTTACAAGAATATGAATAACATTACCGACGACACTCCGATCGCCATGCTGACGGTGGGACAATTGAAAGAGATCTTATCAATCGACAAAATTATGGGGCATCTAACTCCGAGCCGCGCTCCGACAAAGAGGTGCTGACAGCCGCCGACGTTGCCCGGCTTACAGGGTACAGTATCTCTACGGTCTATAAGCTCACAAGTGAACGAAAGATACCGTTCCACAAACCGGAGCATAAAGGCCGCAAACTTTACTTTAACCGTGAGGAGATTCTCGACTGGTTGCAGAGCGAATCACACCCGACGATCGAACAGGAAAACATCCGGAAAATAAAACAATTAAAAAAACATTAACCATGAAAACTGAAACAACAACGACCAAGCCCGCATTCGACCCGGAGGTTCCGCCCCGTGAAGGGTTCATCTTCTACCGTACCTTTTATGAAGCGTTGGCCTCGATGAAGAACAGGGCAAGATTACACCTCTATGATGTGATTATGAGATATGCTCTCTACGGCGAGGAACCGACGGATCTCAACGGAGAGCAGATGCGAACCTTTATACTGATCCGTCCCTAGCTGGATGCCAACGAACGGAAACGGCAAGCAAAGTACAAAAAGAAGGCAATCAAAAAGAATAACGACGAAGAACTCAACGAATTTTTCACAAAAACCGAAGACGAAGAAAATGACAATCTACGAATACTCAACGATATACAATATGAATAGGTCGCTCCTAAAAGATAATTCTAACATGAAAGAAAACGAATATGACAATGGGTACATAGAAAGACAAACAGTCGGTTCGAATCCCCCGGAACTCCCTCAGATCAGGGTCTCCGTGTTCGAGAACTACTTCGCACAGAAACCACTCGGCGATGTTGACCTGATAAAGTGGTTCAAGACTGCCAAATTCAAGGAGCAGGTTATCGCGTTCCGCACGACCTCCAACGAGAAGGTTCGCCAACGGATTAGACGCAACCTGCCGTGCATCACTCCCAGCGGGATATTCAAGACTCGGAGCCGTGACGGGCTGGTTCAGCACACCGGGTTCATATGCATCGACATCGACCACAAGGACAACGGCGTATTCGGGCCGGAGTGGTTCGAGAAGAAGAAACTCGTCGCCAAGACCTTCGACAGCTTGTTGTGTGCAAGCATGTCGATCAGCGGGAATGGCCTGTGCCTGATTTTCCGCATCGCTCACCCGGACATGCACCTGGCACAGTTCGACGCTCTGGTCCGGGAGATCTACGAGAAAACGGGACTCGTCGCCGACCAAGGGTGTTGCGATGTCTGCCGCTTGCGGGGAGCCAGTTACGATGCCTACCCATACATCAATCCGCATGCGAAGCCTTATCGGGGCGTGCTGAAAGAAAGAACCGCAAGGGCCAAAGTCCGGACGGCCCGGGAAAAGGAGCTACTCGATGAAAAGGTCTATAAATTAATCAAGAAAATCCGTGAAGAGAAGAAGGATATCACCGACGACTATCACGACTGGTATTGCATCGGATGCGCCTTGGCGCACGAATACGGCAAGGAGGAGGGGCTGCGGCTATTTCATCTGGTCAGCATGCACTCCAAGAAGTATTACCCGACCGAATGCGACGAGCAGTTCGCCAAATGTCTGCGAAGCCGAAAAATCGGGATTGAGACCTTCCTATGGATTTGCAAAAAGCACGGGGTGACGTTCAAGTAGCCCACCGTCCTGCACGCCGAGCCGGAACCTTGTCGAAGGGTTCCGGCTTCTTTTATGATGGCCTCGGAACGTAGAGAATCCCGGAGCCGATTTCGCCGAAATTTATACGGCGATACCCCATCGAGTGTTGTTCGAGCGAAAATAATTTCTAACTTTGTCACTGCCGATGTCCGCAAGGACTGCGGCAGACATACTGGAAGTGTTTTTCGCACGCCTTTCAAAGAAAATGTGGCAATTTTCAATAGCAAAGGGCAACGAACAGCACTCACTCTTGTTTAGATCATGGCAGGGCGCATTCTGTGTGTCCGTTACCCCATATCTATCAAGTGTGGGGTATTGCATCGTTTATTTTGCTATGGGTTCGCCACAACCTTCTTTGAGATGAACGAAACTGACTCCACACTTTCTTTTTACTACTAACCCAGCCATCATAGGAGCCGGATGGTAACAAATTGTTGTTGCTATGTCCTACTACCAAACAATCCTGCGACCTTTTTTGGATGCCAATCTTGATGCGATTCTCAGAAATTTAGGCAAAGATTTCGACTCCAACGATTTTATTACAGCATTCAGGCTGTTATTCCCCAATGAATATGCAACCGCGCTACGAAGAAGCAGCTTATCGAGCTATCCATACTTGGGTTGCCCGATGGTATCTTTCCGGCCGAACCGATCTACTTCAAAAAGGCGATATTCGGCAGAGGCAGAGCGACAACCGCAATCCAACAAAAAATCACACGTGGATCAAACTTTAACACTTCAACAATATGGGCAGAAAATTCATAATAGAGGAGGTCGAGGAAGAATCTAAGTTCGGCTGCGGTAGTATCGTAGCGACGATAATTATTGCTCTTGTCATCGGACTGTGCGGCGGATTCAAATCATGCAAGGAAGACAAAAACCGAAAGCCTTCGAGAGCCGGACGGAACAACCGCAACGTTTGGACGAAGTAAAGTCCAATCACCGTCCTATGTCCCGAAAAAGTTCGCATCCGAGTGTTTCCGCATCGACTTCAACCACCACTCCCGAGCCGCAGAAAGAAGCCTCAGCCAAACCCATAACGGAAACATCCTTCGATGATGATATTGAGGTGGAAGAGCCGCTTGTTTCTACGACCCCGGCCGAACAAGATAATAGCATCGTCACGGAAACCGATTCCGAAACGCCCGCTTTGACGGAAAAGGAACGCCGCAAGGCCGAACGTCAGGCCAAACGAGAGGCCCGACGTAGAGAGAAAGCGCAGAAAAACAATTAAAATCTTAAAATTATGAAACGGATCATCGGATTGCTGTTCATTGCATTGTCTCTCTCTTGTTGCAGTAAAAGCGAAACAGACAAGGAGGGAGGAGGAAACTACGTTTTATCAATTACCCCTCAAAATCTAAAATTTCCAGCGAATGGCGATTCTCAAAATGTGATTGTCGCAAGCAACGGTCAATGGTCGCTATCCGGAGGCGACAGCTGGTGCACCCCCACCATCACTTCAGGCGGGAACGGAGCCAACGTAACCTTCTCCGTTCAGAAAAACATAGAATTACAACCAAGAAATACGTCGTTTACATTCACGCTTGGCGATGAAAAGGAGACCCTCTATATTACACAAGAAGCCGCGTCAAATTCCAATATTTCATTGAATCCGAAATCGGCAACTGTTTCAAGCAATTCAAATACGCAAAGTGTCATCGTGACTTGTAACGGGACATGGGCCTTATCTGGAGAAACCGTATCATGGTGTCGCCCCTCTAAAACCACAGGACAAAACAATGATGTCGTTGCATTCAACATCGACGAAAACAACCTATCGGACGATCGGAATGCGACGTACACGTTTACTTGTGCTACGGAGTCCGCAAAATTTGTCCTTACTCAAAAAGCAAAGATGCACTGACCGTTACGAAATCCAAATTCGAAGTTTCCGCACAAGGAGAACAAATTGCAGTCGAGGTCAATGCAAACATCTCGTTCGAATATGAAATCGCACAAGCGGACAAATCTTGGGTGTCTTATGTCGGAACACGTGCAATGACAACATCGCGCCTTTTGTTTTCAATATCTCCCAATGAAGAAACCGCAACAAGGGAAGGTACGATTACGATCACAAGCGAAATCGGAAAAGAAACCATAAAAATTTACCAATTCGGAGCTTCTCCGGCACGTGTTCTTACTCAAAAAGAGTATATCATTCCAAGTGACGGACAGACAATCAAAGTCGAATTGAACAGCAATGTCGATTACGAAGTCGCTATGCCTTCGGTCGATTGGATTACGGAATCCCCGACACGGGCCATATCGACCCATACGCATTATTATACGATAGCCTCCAATACCACTTACGATAACCGATCTGCCAAAATTCACTTCTTTAATAAGGAGAATAATATCGACGAGATCGTTGAAATTACTCAATTACAAAAAAATGCGCTCATAATTGGCAAGACGGATTATCAAGTTCCCCAAGAAGGAGGAACAGTTGATGTTACACTGCAAAATAATATTGATTTTGAAATTAAAATTAATGAAAGCGATACGTGGATAACTCAAATAGCAACTCGTGCGCTACAAGAAAATAAACTTCGATTGAATATCTCCGAAAACACAACAGGAGCCGAACGCATTGGCAAAATCAAGATAGTCAATACCCAACAGAATATTTCACAGACTATTACTATTACTCAATCCGCCATACCTGTTTTAAGCATACCTGATCCAAATTTCAAAGCTTATTTGGTTGCAAATTATGACCAAAATAACGACAATGAAATATCTCAATCCGAAATCGAGAAGGTAACATATTTAACCTTAACAGGCCTATCCATCGCGTCGCTGGAAGGGATTGAGCATTTTACAAACTTACACAGTCTATCATGTGACAACAACTCTTTGACAGAGTTGGATTTGAGTAAAAACACACAACTAACCGGTTTGGCATGTGGGTACAATAAGATTTCAAAGCTCATATTGCCTCCCAATGCTGAAAAAATGACATCACTTAGTTGTTGTGAAAATAAACTAACTGACAAACTCGACTGCTCCAATTGGGCCAACCTTACCAACTTGGATTGTCATGACAATAATTTTACCACCCTCGACCTAACCGGATGCTCGGAACTAATCGGCCTGTCTTGTGCCAGCAATAATCTCACATCACTTAATGTTCAAGATTGTTCTAACTTAACCATTTTACAATGTAGCAGCAACAGACTCTCTTCTTTGGACATAAGCATGTGCCTCAATTTAACCAATTTGAATTGCGAAAACAACAGCCTCACAACTCTCGATTTAAATAATTGTCATAACTTAACAAACCTATTCTGTCAGAACAATAAGCTTTCATTTTTGGACATAAGCATGTGTTCGAAGCTAAGTTTATTATATTGCCAGGGCAATAAGCTCACGTCACTGACATTAGGCAATGCTTCGACATTACAAGCCCTTGATTGTTCACAGAACCAACTGTCGTCGTTAATAGTAACAAGTTGCACAAGTTTAACCCAATTAGAATGTGGTTACAATAATCTCCCATCTTTGGATATAAACATGTGTTCGAAGCTAAGTTCATTACATTGCCAGGGCAATAAGCTCACGTCACTGACATTAGGCAATGCTTCGACATTACAAGCCATTGATTGTTCACAGAACCAACTGTCGTCGTTAATAGCGACAAGTTGCACAAATTTAACCCGATTAGAGTGTGATAACAATAATATCCGGATTCTTGATATTTCCAACTGTTATAATCTCGGAGACTTAATTTGGGACAATAACCCATTCGAAGAGATCAATTTAGGGGATGTTGCATCCATTACATTTCACAACTATATTGCAGGTTATAAAACAACGGACTATCCATATTTGCGCAATGCTTTGAATAATTCAACTAAACTTAAAATTACAAGTTCTCGATATTCAAGGTTAGACGTTTCAAACAATCAATTGGAATCGCTCGACATTTCTCAATCTCCCAACATTCAAGAATTATATTGTACATACAATAATTTAACCGCATTAGATGTAACAAGGCATCGACAATTGGCCAAATTAGACTGCGAAGTCAATCGCCTGACAGAATTAAATCTCGAAACAAACAGCCTTTTGCGATATTTAAAGTGCAATTACAATCAACTAACTGCGCTAAAAACGACTAATAATCCGGGATTACGAACATTAGAAATAAAAAGCAATCCGATCGATTTGTTAGATGTATCCAACAACCAAGAGATCAACATTCTAAGATGCCAAGAGTGTCCTAATTTAAGAGAAGTTTGGTTTCAGAACCAAACACAACATGCACTTATTCCTACATGTGTCTTGGATTTAGACATAACAAAACCCTGTTACAAGGAAAATGATGGGACATACGTCTTAATGAATTATTATAATGAAGACGGTCTTGAAGGAATCATTTATTATCTTGATGCAGACAGGAAACACGGAAGAATTCTCTCATTAGACGAATCCTTGCTACCATGGTATAAATGGAATAGTAGTAATAACAGTGCTTCTTATCCTGTTTCCGATTGGATCAATACAAAAAGGAATCAAATCCCGCTTGGAAATTACCAACAATAGACGATTTAACAACCCTATTTTCCTATCGTTTTGGAGTCAATGAATCTTCAATTGGCAACGATGGAATGCCATTAAAATACGCATCTTCAGCCGGTGGCACTTACTGGTCTTCCGAAGAGGCGCACAATAATGGTTCATATCCTCGATACATTAAATGTTTCAAGGGATACAGTGCTACCGGACAAACCATAGAGAGCAGTTGGGAAGCAACTCATTCTGTTCGAGCAATCGCATCTTTTTAATGAAACGATGGAAATATTATGGTAACCCCAAACAACAGTCCAAGTGCACGAGCGATTTTGGAGGAAATTGACATGCGAGATTTGGCAGCTTTGATACAAGCCATCGATGGTACGGAATTCGATTCGCACGTTATCGACGAAATTATCGAAACACATTTCAATGACCAGTATAATCGATTACGAATGTTATACGCTTATAAGCAAGACTCCGAAGCGATAACTCATGAAGTCACAAAACGAATCGGATCATACTTATTTAAGTATGCCGATGAATTAAGAATCGAACAGATAATGTCTCGTGGAGAACCGACTCGAAATTCAAACGGCAAAACAAGTCGCACGAGTAAATGGAGAAAAATATGATATTGGCTCGTATATAATTCCGGTCACGGATAAAGCCCATAGCTGTAAGTTGTTATCCAAATCCTTTCCGAATCTTTATCCCGACCGTTCTTAGTTGTCCCGACCTGCCGCAACCCGGCAGGTCGCTTTGTTAAATCCCGATAGAAGATACTGCGATGCGATTACGGCTCATGTAGTCGGAAACTCGATAAAATTCATTAACCGCCTCTTTCAAGCCAGTGTATAGGGCTTAAATAAGCAGACCGCAACAAGTACATATCGGCTGAAACGACCTGCGTATTCACAGCCGGAATGTATTACCCAAAAACAAAATCACATGAAAACCAAAGAAGAAATCAGGCACTATCTCGACATCCAATTCAGCCCATCGGAAGACGACATGGTGTCGATCGTCCGGAACGATTTCGACCGCATTTTGAACAGCGCGGCATCTTGTGCCCTTATTACGGTCGAAGGTGCAATGCCCCTCTTGGCGGAACAACTCCGCACCGAATTGGAAGCCCTACATATCGAAGGCGATCTCGACGTGATTGTAAAAGTAAGTTATCATCCCACATCGGAGATTAGCTTCGACGACCTATGCAGTCTTTTAACCGTCATCCATGAATTTGCCCCGCAGGTAAATATCGTCTGGGGCTGCGGCACGGATGCAAAACTGGCGGAAACCGATTATTCGATTCTGTTACTGATCGGGACATCGGCAGAGTAAAATTTGCAAGACCTGACAAGACATATTGGCAGGTCGTTTTATTTCATCGGGACAGAAGATACTGCGACGCGATTACAGCTCATATAGCCACGAACCCGATAAAATTCATTATCCGCCCGTTCGGAGCGACTGTATAGGCCCAAATACAGCAACCACCCAACAACCAAATACTTAACGACTGAGATTGAAATTTTCGGATGGCGACTATTTATGTACCACTTGTGTACCACCGCCGCTTTTCAGACTATATACCACAAAAGAAAAATCCTCGATATTCGATTGAATATCAAGGATTTTCCATCAGTCGGGGTGACTGGATTCGAACCAGCGACCACACGCCCCCCCAGACGTGTACTCTAACCGGACTGAGCTACGCCCCGATTCCGCCACCGAAGCCGTTAGCCCCGGTTTGGGACTGCAAATATAAGGACAATTTTCAAAAAAACATATTTCTGTCCCATTTTTTTCTACTTTTGTGCTGATGAATCGCCGTATCCGATATTCCGAAATCTCTGCCGCAGCAGCCCGCCGGCCAGTCAATCAGCTGACAAACAGACGGATAATACACGAATCCGCAGCTCGCGCATCTACTGGAACGAAGACGGAGACGAAAAATGAAAACGGAAAAGAAGACCTCCATAACTCTTTCGAATAACCGATGACCCGAA